>Ga0209624_10000040_pt1 | contig 118505 bp, 119 predicted proteins | sample JacPinW_OM2H0_O1_FD_188565 | JGI IMG/M metagenome (GOLD analysis project Ga0209624, IMG submission 188565) | Forest soil microbial communities from Algoma, Ontario, Canada - Jack Pine, Ontario site 1_JW_OM2H0_O1 (SPAdes) (version 2) | ecosystem: Environmental > Terrestrial > Soil > Boreal... | reverse complement strand
GGGGGGGGGGGGGGGGCGGCGGCCCGCCGCGCGCGAAAAAAACCTACTGGCCGCCGACCAGGTCGCCGACGTGAATGGAGTCGGAAGCCCCGACCACCAGACCGTAGCTCACCCGGTCGAACACCTTGAACACCAGCATCGTACCGGTGCGCTCGGTGGGCAGTTTGACCTTCGGCGCGAACGAGGTGTTCATGGCATCGCCGATGGTCCGACCGCCGCGATACAGATCGCGCACGTCGTCGCCCGCCTGACTGACGGCCAGCACGGTGCCGGCTTCCAGCCCTTCGCGCTTGCCGCGATTGATGACGATCACGTCGTAGGTTCCGATGAGGTCGGCCCCGTCGATCACATCGAGAATGACCCCGTGTACATCGCCCGGGGGCGCACGCAGGGTGAAGGTGGGCGGGGCTTCGTTGGCGTCGGACGACAGCAGCCGATCGCCCGTGAGCGTTTCGCGAGCCGGATCGATCAGCAGCGCCTTGGCCGGCTGACCCGCCCGCTGCACCAGCGCCGTGGCGGTGTAGACGGCCTCATAACCCACCACCTTGCCGTCGTCCGGATCGACCAGAGGACCGGCCACGTGCACCACGGCGAAGCGCGAGTTCTGCGCGGCCGACAGGTTCTGCACGTACACCTCGCTGCCCGAGCCTGCCACCTGGTGCAGATCACGGAACGCGATCACATAAGGAGCGTGGCGGATCTCATCCGAGGTCATCACGGTCGGCCGCGAAAGGAACGCGGCGATCGCCGCATACGGAATGCTGGGAATGGCATTCTCGAGCGCCTGGCTGCGCAGGCGCGGATCGAGCCGCACCGCGCCGGCCTGTTCCACGCTCACCTGCGGGCGCCCGTCGGCCCCGTACGCCAGCGCCAGTTTGTCGCCCGGATAGATGAGGTGTGGGTTCGGGATCTGCGGATTGATGATCCACACCTCGGGCCACAGCCACGGGTCCTTCAGGTACATCGAGGCGATGCCCCACAGCGTGTCCCCGCGCTTCACCACGTAGTGCATGGGGGCGGTGGGCTTGAGCATGCCGCCCGTATCGTCCGCGGCCGGGGCGGCAGCCGCGGCGGCCGGAGCCGCATTGCCGGCGGCGATGGCAGCTTCGGTCGCCGTCATCTCATCCGGAGCGGCCGTTGTGTTCGCCGCAGCGGCCCCCGAGGCCACCGGGGCGGCAGCAGGACCTGAGGCCTCACTGGCATGCTGGTGCGCGCACGCGCAGACCGTGAGAGACAGGATCAGCAAGCCCGCGGCAGCGCGAGCTCCAAGTACTTGATTTGAGACCATCCTCCACTCCTCAATTGCGCCAGGCGGACCAAGCCTGCGCCCGAGATTCTAGGCGTGATTCTAGGCGTTATACTGGCACGGCGCCCGGCCGGTACACGAATTAATGTCAACTTTGTGCGCTGGATCACGGGCGCCGGCGCCCCCATCTCAGGCAGCACCATGGCCCTACGAACGATCCTCGAATTCCCCGATCCCCGCCTGCGCACCCGGGCGCAGCCGGTGACCCATTTCGACGCAGCCTTGGGCACGCTCATCGACGACATGCTGGAGACCATGTACGCCGCCCCCGGCATCGGGCTGGCCGCGACCCAGGTCGACGTGCACAGGCGGGTGATCGTGATCGATATCTCCGAGCAGCACAACGAGCCGCTGGTGCTCATTAACCCGCAGATCCTCGAGCGCGAGGGGGACGTGAATACCGAGGAGGGCTGCCTCTCGGTGCCCGGGATTTTCGATGAGGTGGCGCGCGCCTCGAAGGTCCGGGTGCGCGCTCAGCAGCGCAACGGCGAGACCTTCGAGCGGGATTTCGGGGACATTCTCGCGGTGTGCGTCCAGCACGAAATGGATCACCTCGAGGGAAAGCTGTTCGTCGATTACCTGTCGGACCTTCGGCGCGAGCGCATCAGAAAGAAGCTCGGCAAAGAGCGCAAGGAGCGCGCATCCAAGTCGAACGCGGGCGCCGATGGCGCCCGGCGCGCGTACTGAATTTGCGCGTCGCCTTTGCGGGCACCCCGGATTTTGCGCTGCCGGCCCTCGCAGCTCTCGGCGCGCACCACCAACTCGTCGGGGTGCTGACTCAGCCGGATCGCCCGAGCGGACGTGGGCGCAAGCTCGCATCCAGCGCGGTGAAAATCGCGGCCGATGCGCTTGGCCTGCCCGTGGCCCAACCGCCGACGCTCAAGGACGATGCGGCACAGGCGCAGCTCGCCGCCTGGCAGCCGGACGTGCTCGTGGTCGTGGCCTACGGGCTGATCCTGCCGCGCCAGATGCTGGGTTTGCCCCGCTACGGTTGCCTCAACATCCACGCCTCCCTGCTGCCGCGCTGGCGCGGTGCGGCGCCGATTCAGCGCGCGATTCTCGAGGGCGACGCCGAGACCGGCATCAGCATCATGACCATGGACGCGGGCCTCGACACGGGGCCCGTGCTGCTGCAGCGGCGCCTTGCCATCTCCTCCACGGACACCGGCGGCTCGCTGCACGATGCGCTGGCCGCACTCGGGGCGTCAGCGCTCATCGAAGCGCTGCGGGGCGTTGCCGGGGGTACCTTGCCCGGGACGCCGCAGCCGGCAGCCGGCATCACCTACGCGACCAAGATCGAGAAGGCGGAGGCACGCATCGACTGGCAGCGCCCCGCGATTCACATCGAGCGCCAGGTGCGCGCCTTCAACCCCTGGCCGATCGCCGAGACGCTGCTCGACGGCGAGCAGTTGCGCATTCTCGCTGCCCACGCGCTGGAAAACGCCGGCAACATGCCGCTATCTGCGCCTAAAAGTGGTAATGAGGGGTCGATCGTCGATGTTTACCGAGACTACATGGTGGTTCAGTGCGGCCAGGGCGGCCTCGCCGTCACCCAGGTTCAACGGCCCGGGCGCCGGCCGGTCAGCGTCGGCGACTTCTCTCATGCCCTGAAGCTCAAGGGCCGGCGCCTTGGCTAGAACACCCTGGGCGCGCGGCGCGCCGGCGCTGGCCACCGCCGCGAAGGTGGTGGACGCGGTGCTCAGCCGGGGGCACTCCGCCGATGCGGCGCTCGCCTGCGCCGGTAGGTCCAGCGAGCGCGCCGCGGTACGCGCCATCGCGCTGGGAACGATCCGCTGGTACCTGCGGATCCTGCCGGCGATCGATGCGCTGCTCGAGCGCCCCTCCGATGTCCCGGCTCTGCTGCGAGCGCTGCTCGCGGCCGCCGCCCATCAGGTGGAGTATTCGCGGCACGCCCCGGAGGCGACGGTGCATGCCGCGGTGGATGCCGCGCGCCTCCTGAAGGTGCCGCGCTCGACCGGACTGGTGAATGCCGTGCTGCGCCGGTTTGTCGCCGAGCGTGCCTCGCTGTTTGCCCGCCTGGAAGCCAGCCTGCCGGTCAGGTCCGCCCACCCCGCCTGGCTGGCCGAACGCATCCGCGCGGCATGGCCGACGGGCGAGGCGGTGCTCGCGGCCAACAACGAACACCCCCCGATGACCCTGCGCGTGGACCTCTCGCGCATGAGCGCCGCCGACTACGTCGCCCGGCTGGCGGCCGCCTCAATTGATTCCCGGCAGATACAGTGGGTCCCATCTGCAGTCATTTTGAATCACCCTACGGGGGTAAACGAGCTGCCTGGCTTTGCCGAGGGGTGGGTCTCGGTTCAGGACGCCGGCGCGCAGGTGGCGGCGGGACTGCTGGATGCCCATCCGGGGATGCGCATCCTCGATGCCTGCGCAGCACCGGGTGGAAAGACCGCTCACCTGCTCGAACTTGTGGGGGACGGTGCGCAGGTCACCGCACTGGATATCGACGCGGCCCGCGTGGACCTGATCGGCGAGAACCTGAAGCGCCTCGGCCGGACCGCACACCTTTTGGTCGGAGATGCGCGCAAACCTGCGACATTCTGGGACGGTCGCCCCTTCGAGCGCATTCTCGTCGATGCACCGTGCTCCTCGACCGGTGTCATCCGCCGTCACCCGGACATCAAGCTCCTGCGCCGTCCGGCAGATATTCCCGCCTTTGCGGCGACCCAGCTCGCCATCCTGCGTGCCGCCGCGGGACTTCTGGCCCCGGGCGGCCGGATGGTCTACTCCACCTGTTCCGTGCTGCCCGAGGAGAATGAGCAGGTCGTTGCGGCCCTTCTGGGGGCAGAGCCGGGCATCACCCTCGCCGGCAGCGCGCGGGAGCTGAGCTTTGTGCCGGGGGCCCTCGCACGGGCGGCCGGGACGCAGCTGCTGCCCGGATCAGAGGCGGGGACCGACGGCTTCTATTATGCTTGTCTCGAAAAGACAACGATCCGAACCTGAGCGCCATACGCTAGCGCTCAACACAGGCGGTGTCCAAGCGAGCTTTCCCCGTTGTATCCATGCTACGCGGCGATCTGACAAGGGAGGGTATGACCCGGCGGGCGCTGGTGACGGCCGTGTTTGGTATCGCCATGATGCTCGCTCGCCTGGCCGGCGCCGACGCACTCGATGGGGTGCTGGAAGTGCGTTCCGCGTACGTGAACATCGACAAGGGAGTATTTCTCCTGCACGCGCGAGTGGAGTATCCGGTGGGTCCCGCCATCCGCACGGCGCTCCAGGACGGCATTACGCTCGTCTTCGATCTTGAGGCGCGGGTGGAGCGCGACCGCCGCTTCTGGTTCAACTCCAACATCGTCGATCTGACACTGCGGCGCGAACTCACCTACCACGCCGTGAGCGACCGCTTCGTCGTGCGCGACGTGCGCAGCGGCGACCAGCTCACCTTTGCGACGCTTGATGAAGCGCTCGATTATCTGGGCCGGGTAGACGCCTGGCCGATCCTGGTGGAGCCACAGCTCGATGGCGGCAGCTACGACATCAGCGTGCGCGCGGGAGTGCGCCGCGGACATCTGCCCACATCGCTGCGCGCGATTCTCTTCTGGACCGACGACTGGGCACGCCTGAGCGAGTGGTACACATGGTCACTGCCGGTGTAAAAGGCCGCCGCCCGCACGGCTTGCGCCGGGTCGCGGTCGGCCAGGTGCTGCTGTGGAGCTTCATCGGCCTTGGCGCGTTCCTGCTGCTCGCGAAGAGTGTGCAGAACTCCTCGCAGTTCGGCCGCTATCAGCTTTGGATCCTGCTGATCGACATCTGCGCCGTGGTCGCGCTCTCGGTACTGATCGCGCGCAAGCTGTGGCGGCTGGTACGCGACTATCGCGCGCACGTGCCGGGCTCCCGCCTCACGGCGCGCACCGTGGGCATATTCGGCGGGCTGGTCATCGCACCGCTGCTGATCGTGTATCTGTCCTCGCTCGAGTTCATCAACGTCGGCATCGACAGCTGGTTCAAGGTCGAGGTGAAGCAGGGCCTGAGCGATGCGCTCGGTCTGTCGCGCGCAGCGCTCGACCTGCGCATGCGCGAGTATTCGAGCCGAACACAGGCGCTGGCCGAAGCGCTCACCGGCGCGACACCCGCGAGCGTGCAGTCGCGGCTCGATGCCGAGCGGCGCACCAGCCAGGCGCTCGAGGTTGTGTTGTTCGCAGGCCATGAGCGCATCCTCGCCGCAAGTCTGGAGAACCCGCTGGAGAGCCTGCCCTCGCGGCTGCCCCCGGACCTTCTGCGGCAGGTTGAGCAGCACGCCCCCTACGTGAGCCTCGAGCCGCAGGCGGGCGGCCGCTACCTGATCCGCACCGCCGCAGCGCTCGGCGATGCCGGCGACCGGGGCGAGGTGCGCTTCGTGGCGGCGATCTACCCGGTGCCCGCGCAGCTGGCGGCCTTGTCGGAGGCCGTGCAGAGCTCGTACTCGCAATACGGTGATCTGGCAGCGCTGCGCGAACCGCTCAAGTACAGCTTCCGCCTCACGCTCACGCTGGTACTGCTGCTGGCGATGCTGGCCGCCATCTACGGCGCGATCTACTCGGCGCAGCACCTGGTGCGCCCGGTGCAGGATCTCATCGAGGGGACGCGCGCGGTCGGCAAGGGCGATTTCGGCACGCGCCTGCCGCTGCCCTCGCGCGATGAGATGGGCTTTCTGGTGCACTCCTTCAACGACATGACCAAGCGGCTGCGCCGCGCGCGCGCCGAGGCCACGCAAAGCCAGCAGGCGGTGGAGCGCGAGCGCGAGCGCCTGGCCATCATCCTGGCGCGCCTCTCCACCGGGGTACTGGCGATCGACCGCGGCATGACGGTGCGCACCGCCAACGAGGCGGCGGGCGCGATACTCGGCACGGACCTCTCGGCCGCCACCGGGCGCTCGCTGCCCGAGCTCGCAGCGAGCAACGAGCGGCTTGGCCAGTTCGTGGCCGCGCTGGCGGTGCGTTTCGCCGGCGGCCGCGAAGAGTGGCGCGAGCAGCTGGACCTCGACGGTAGCGCGGGGCGCCGCACGCTCATGTGCGCCTGCACACCGCTGCCGGGTGAGGACAGCGACATGGGCTTTGTGATCGTGTTTGATGACATAACGGCGCTGTTGCAGGCGCAGCGCGACGCGGCGTGGGGCGAGGTGGCCCGGCGCCTGGCGCACGAGATCAAGAACCCGCTGACGCCCATCCAGCTGTCGGCCGAGCGGCTGCGCCGCCGCCTGCTCGAGGGCATGAACGAGCGCGACGCGGAGATCCTCGAGCGCGGCACCCGCACCATCGTGCAGCAGGTGGAAACCATGCAGCAGATGGTGAACGCTTTCAGCGAGTACGCGCGGGCCCCCGAGATGCACATCACCCGTTTCAGCCTGAATCAGCTGGTTACCGAGGTCGCCGACCTGTACCGTTCACAGGATCCGCGCACGCGCATCCGCCTGGATCTGGATGGGCACATCGAGGCGATCGAGGCCGACCGCGGGCGGGTGCGCCAGATCCTGAACAACCTCGTGACCAACGCACTGGAAGCGCTCGATGGCATCGCCAGCCCGCTGCTGGAGATCAGCACGCGCCTGGAGGAAGGCGCCGATGCCGCGTACGCCGCCATAACCGTGTGTGACAATGGCCCGGGGTTCCAGCGGGAACTGCTGGGCCGCGTGTTCGACCCGTACGTGACCAGCAAGCCCAAGGGCACCGGCCTCGGCCTTGCGATCGTGAAGAAGATTATCGAGGAGCACGGCGGGCGCATCGATGCGGACAATCGACCTGAAGGCGGAGCACGCGTGCGCGTGGTGCTGCCGGTGAAGGACAGCACCCGGTCCGCCACGGGAAGCGCACGCGAGCGGCGGGATCAGTTGCGGAGGGAAAGAGCGTGAGCACCCCACACATTCTTGTGGTCGATGACGAGGCGGACATCCGCGGACTCCTCAAGGAGATCCTCTCCGAGGAGGGCTACCAGGTGGACGTGGCTGCCAACGCCGCACAGGCGCGCGCCTCGCGCGCCCGCCAGATACCGGACCTGGTCCTGCTCGACATCTGGATGCCGGACGTCGATGGCATCACGCTGCTGCGCGAGTGGTCCGCCGCCGTCACCGACGGTTGCCCGGTGGTGATGATGTCCGGGCACAGCACGGTGGAGACCGCGGTCGAGGCCACGCGCCTGGGCGCCTTCGATTTCGTGGAGAAGCCCCTCTCGCTCGCGAAGCTGCTGCGCACCGTGGAGCGCGCGCTCGATGCGGGCCGCCGCCACCGCCAGTCGGGCAAGCTTCTCGGGTCGCCGCTCACCGTTCCGATCGGCAAGAGCAAGGTCATGCAACAACTGCGTGCGGAACTGCAGCAGGTCGCGGGCAACCCCTCACCGGTGCTGCTGGTCGGGGAGCCGGGTTCGGGGCGCGAGGCCTTCGCGCGCTACCTGCACGAGCGCGGACCGCGCGCCGCGGCACCGTTCGTGTCGCTGGTCGCCAGCAGCCTGCGGGATGCGGATGCGGAAGCGCGCCTGTTCGGCCGCGAGGACGCAGGCGGCGGCAAGACGCTGGGATTTCTCGAGGAAGCCGCCAACGGCACGCTGTTCATCCACGAGCTGGAGGATCTGCCCCTGGGAGTGCAGCGACTGCTGGTGGGAGTATTCGAGTCAGGTCACTTCACGCGCCTCGGCGGTTCGGAGCCGGTCGCGTTCCGTGCGCGGCCGCTGTCCTCGGCGCAGCCCGGGATCGAGCAGCGCGCCGGCAACGATGGCCTGCGCCGCGACCTTCTCGCGAACCTTAACGTTCTCATCATGCGTGTGCCGCCGCTGCGCGAGTATGCCGAGGACGTGCCCGACCTGCTGCGTCACCAGGTTGATCGGCTGGTGGACGTCGAAGCGCTGCCGTTCCGGCGTTTCAGCGTTGCCGCCCAGAATCGGCTGCGAAACTACCCCTGGCCCGACAACGTGCGGGAGCTGCGCCACCTGGTGCATCGCCTGCTGATCCACGGCGGCGCCGAGGAGATCCGGCTGGAGGAGATCGAGCGTGAGCTTGCGGTGCAGACACCGCCCGATGAGCCGCTCGTGAAACAGGATCTGCTGGCACTGCCGCTGCGCGAGGCGCGCGAGCAGTTCGAGCGCGCCTACCTGCAGCAGCAGCTGTCGCTGTGCAACGGCAAGGTGGGACAGCTCGCGAAACGCGTCGGCATGGAGCGCACGCACCTGTACCGCAAGCTGCGCTCCCTTGGCGTCGACTTCAGGAACATCAGCGAGGACTGAGGGCACGGCAGATTGAACGCACCGGCGCAGCGACAGCGCCATAAAGATGCGACTGCTTCATGGCCGTCAACAGTGATTACCTTGCCTATGTGCTCGAGCAGCTGGAGCAGCTCGGTGGGGTGAGTTCGCGGCGCATGTTCGGCGGCGCCGGCCTCTACAGCGACGAGTTCTTCTTCGGCCTGATCATGGACGATGTCCTGTACCTGCGCGTTGATGACTCCAACCGCGCCGACTACACGGCGCGGCACATGGCGCAGTTTCGCCCCTACGCCGACCGCCCGCACCTCAGCATGAATTACTTCGAGGTGCCCGCGGAGGTGCTGGAGGATGCCGGCGAACTTGTGAGCTGGGCGCGCCGTTCGGCGGCGGTTGCCAGGCAGGCGCCAGCGGCGGCAAAGCGGCGCCGGGGAGCTAAGCGCGGGCGCAAAGCTGCATCATCGCAAGCTCGCAAACACGCAAAATCACGCAACGCGTAAGGCTGTGCATTCGCAGCTGCGGAAGTCCCATCATCGTTGCATCGTCCAGGTGGTTCAGTCGCCCACCCGGATCACAAGCGCGTCCAACTCGGCCGCCTGCAGCTGCTTGCGCAGTTTGTTGAGTTCGTCGAGATTGCCGATCGGTCCGACGCGCACGCGATGCCAGACGTCGGCATCCACCGCCACGCGCTGCACCTTGGCGTCGACTCCCTCGCGCTGCAGCTGCGCACGCACGCGCTCGGCGTCCGACTCGTTTCGGTATGAGCCTGCCTGCAGGACATACACCCCGGGTCGCTCGATCTTCGCCGCCGCCGGCAGGTCGCGTTTGACTTCCTTGTCCTTCTCCGGCACCACTACCTCGAAGTTGGGCAGCATCTCGTAGAAGTCGTATTTCTCGGAGGTCTTGGCGGGACCCACGCCCGCGCCGTCCGTCTCGGCGGGGGCGGCCCGATGCGGGTCCGGGTGCGGCGAGTCTGCGAGTTCTGCGCTCTTGTGGCCCTTGGTGCCGAGATACACGAACGCGAGGCTCGCAAGGACCACTCCGGCGAGCATGCCGTAGCCAAACTCGCGCATGCGGCGCAGGTCGAACCGCCGGCGCCGCGCGGACTTGTAATCGCGCGCGTTCAGTTTGGCCATATTGCCTGTCGCCAGGTGGGTTCCCGCATTCTCGGTCGCGCTGCTTGCGTCACATGCTCTCCGGCGCCGACACACCGAGCAGCGTCAGCCCGTTGCGCAGCACCTGCTGCACGCCGAGCACGAGTGCGAGCCGCGCGTTGCGCAGCCTTGCGTCCTCGACGATGAAGGCCTGCGCGTTGTAGTAGGTGTGGAAGACGTTGGCCAGCTCGCGCAGGTAGTGCACCAGGGCGTGCGGCGCGCGGTTGACCGCCGCCTGCGCGATGATTTCCGGGTATTCGGTCAGCGTACGCAGCACCGCCTGCTCGTGAGGATCATCGAGCACACCGATGGCGGCAAGCCCCTGTTCGCGATCGAAGGACAGGCCGCGTGCGGCAAGCTGCTTCATGACGCTCGCCACGCGCGCATGCGCGTACTGGATGTAGTACACCGGGTTCTCGTTGCTGCGCGATTTCGCGAGCTCGAGATCGAAATCGAGCGGCTGCTCGTGACTTCGCATGAGATAGAAAAAGCGCGCGGCATCGTTGCCGACCTCGCTACGCAGCTGCCGCAGCGTCACGAACTGCGCCTCGCGCTTGCCCATTGGAACTCTTTCCTCGCCGCGGAACAGGCTGACGAACTGGATCAGCGTCGCCTCGAGGCACTCACCCGGCTGGCCCATGGCGATGAGTCCGGCACGAACCCGCGCGACGTAGCCGTGATGGTCGGCGCCCAGCACGTCGATGAGGCGCGCGAAGCCTCGTTCGCGCTTGGCGAGGTGATAGGCGATGTCGGAGGCGAAATAGGTCTTCTGGCCGTTCTCGCGCACCACCACGCGATCCTTCTCATCACCGAACTGCGTGGCGAGGAACCACAGCGCGCCTTCGCGCCGCTCGAGACGCCCCTGCGCCTGCAGCACCGTGAGCGCATGATCGATCGCGCCGCTCTCGGCGAAGGCCCGTTCGGAGATCCAGTGGTCGAACAGCACGCCGAAGTCTGCAAGATCGTTGCGGATGTCGGCGAGCATCTCATCGAGCGACAGTTCCAGCACGCGGCGAAAACCCGCCGCGCCAATGAGTTCGCGCGCACGACAGATCAGGGCATCGATGTATGCCTCCTTGTCGCCGGTCGGAGCATCCGCAGGCAACCCCGCCAGCAGCGCCGCCGCCGGGCGCCGCAGCTGCGCGCCGACGCTGTCCTTCAGCTTCTGCGCCAGCGGGCGCACGTAGTCGCCGCGGTAGCCGTTCTCGGGAAACGGCACGCTCTCGCCGCACAGTTCCAGGTACCGCACCCAGGCGCTGACGGCGAGGATGTCCATCTGCCGCCCGCCATCGTTGATGTAGTACTCGCGCGCGACGTTGAACCCGCTCGCCGTCAGGATGTTGGCAAGCGTTGCCCCATAGGCCGCCTGCCGGCCGTGACCCACGTGCAAAGGACCGGTCGGGTTCGCGGACACGAATTCCACCAGCGTGCGCTCGCCGCGGCCGAGATCACTCTCGCCGTAGGCCGCGCCCTGCGCGTGGATGCGCCCGAGCTCTTGCCCATAGGCGCCACTGGCGAGGTGGAAATTGATGAAACCGGCCCCTGCCACCTCGGTGCGTGCGATGAGCTCACTTGGCGGGAGCGCGGCCACGAGGGCGGTGGCGAGCTCGCGCGGATTGCGGCGTGCGGACTTCGCCAGGCGCAGCGCAAGATTGGTGGCGAAGTCCCCGTGCTGCGCATCGCGGGTGCGCTCGACCACCACCGCGGACGCCTCCGGGGTCTCGGGCAGAACGCTCCCGGTGAGGCGGCCGGCGGCGGCCAGCAGCAGCTGCTCGAGTTCCTGTTTCAAGCGGGCAGTCTACCGGAAGCGCGCGGCGATTGGCCGTAGCGGGCCGAAGGTCCCGCCGCCACGGCCGTACACTAAAGCGGCCATGCAGCGGCGAGAGTTTCTGAAGCGATCCGGCGCGCTGCCATTGCTGGTGCAGCCACAATGGCGGCATCTGGCGCGAGCGGATGAGATGCCGGCCGAGGTCGCTGGCGTGCGACTGCCCGCCACGGATCTGGCCACGCGTGCCGCAGCCTACGCGCGCGCGAACTGCCCGGATTATCTGTTCAATCACTGTATGCGTACGTTCCTGTTCGGCGCCCTTCAGCTCAAGCGGCAAAGCCGCGCATACGCAGCGGAGGATGCATTCGTGGCCGCTGCGCTCCATGACCTGGGACTTGTGCCGGCGTTCGAAAGTGCCAAGGCGTCCTTCGAGATCGACGGGGCGGATGCGGCGCAGCGCTGGGTGCGCAAGAGCGGCGGCAGCGCTCTTGAAGCGGACCGGGTGTGGCATGCCGTCGAGATGCATGACGGCGCCTGGGCGCTGACGCGCCGCCAGGGGCCGGAGGCGATGCTGGTGTCGCTCGGCGCGGCGATCGATGTCAACGGCCCGGGGCCGGGTGATCTTCAGGCCGGGGAACTCGAAGAGGTCGTCGCCGCCTTTCCGCGCCTGAGGTTCAAGCAGCGCTTCACGCAGCTCCTGGTCGCGCACTGCGAGCGCAAGCCCGACTCGCAGCGCGCCACGTGGCTCGAGGGCGTGTGCCGGGCGCACGGTGCGCATCCTGTGCCCGATGACGCCGTGGAGCGGCAGATCGCGGCGGCGGGTTTCACCGAGTAGGCGAACAAGTGGCGTGCTCGTGCCACGGTGCTAAGCGCGGTCCCGCTTCAGAAAAGCTCGATCGGGTCCACGTCCAGCGACCAGCGCACCGCGCGCGCACTCTTCAGCTGTTCCACTTCCGGCAGCCAGCCATCCAGAAACTCGTGCAGCGACGAGCGCTCGCGGCTCTCCACCAGAAGCTGAGCGTGGTAGCGCCCGGCGCGCTTGGCCATCGCCGCCGGCACCGGACCCAACAGGCGCATACCCTGGGGCGCTCGCTTGGCGAGCGCGCGCGCCTCGGTGAGGAAGCCGAGAGCCGCCGCCGGCGTGCGGGCTGAATCGCGCAGTGCCGCGAGCCGGCTGAACGGGGGCCAGGCCGCCTGTGAGCGCTCTTGCAGAGCGGCGTGCGCAAAACCGTCGTAGCCCCCCGTGAGCAGATTCGTGAGCAGCGGATGATCGGGAAATTCCGTCTGGATCAGCACCTCGCCGGGTTTGGCGCCGCGACCGGCGCGACCGGCGACCTGCACGATGGTCTGAGCCAGCCGCTCGGGCGCCCGAAAATCGGTGCTGAACAGTCCCTGGTCCGCGTTCAGCACCACCACCAGCGTCACGTTCGGAAAGTCATGGCCCTTGGTGACCATCTGCGTGCCGACCAGAATGCGCGCCTCGCCCGAGGACATGCGCTGCATGACGCCTTCCATGTCACCGCGCCTGCGCACCACGTCTCGGTCGAGGCGCGCGATGGTGGTGCCGGGGAACACGGTGCCCAGGGTTTCCTCGATGCGCTCGGTGCCCTGACCGACGGACTTGACCGCGAAGCCGCACACCGGGCAGCGCGACGGCAGCGCTGCATCGGCCCCGCAGTGGTGGCAGCGCAGCCTGCCGGCGCCAAGGTGCACGGTGAGCCGCGCGTCGCACTCGCGGCAGGGAGCCGTCCAGCCGCAAGCCGTGCACAAGAGCGTCGGCGCATAGCCGCGCCGGTTGAGGAACACCAGCGCCTGGCCGTCATCGGCGAGATGACGCTCGATCGCCAGTAGCGCCGGGGTGGAGATTCCTGCCCGCAGCGCGCTGCTGCGCAGGTCAACCAGCTTGAGAACCGGCGGTTGTGCCTGCGCCGTGCGCCGCTCGAGCTTCAAGAGCGTGTAACGGCCCGGTGCCACGTTGTGCAGCGTCTCAAGCGCCGGCGTCGCCGAGCCGAGCACCACCGGTACACCGGCGTGCTGCGCCCGTACCACCGAAAGATCGCGCGCCGAGTAGCGAAAGCCTCCCTCGTGCTGCTTGAAGGACGCATCGTGCTCCTCGTCCACGACGATGAGCCCGAGATCCGGGACCGGCGCGAATACGGCAGAGCGGGTGCCGAGCACGATGCGGGCCTGACCGCTGAACGCCTCGCGCCAGGCGAGCAGCCGTTCATGATCGGTCAGACCCGAGTGCAGCACCGCCATGGGGGCTTCGAACCTGGCACGAAACCGCCCGAGCAGCTGCGGCGTCAGACCGATCTCGGGCACCAGTACCAGTGCGCGGCGTCCGGCCCCGAGTACTTGTTCGATCAGGCGCAGGTAGACCTCGGTCTTGCCGCTGCCGGTGATCCCGTGCAGCACGAAGGCGCTGAACCCGTTCAGCGCGGCTTGGATCGCCTCGACCGCCGCGCTCTGCTCACCGGAAAGTTCAGGGCCTGTGCTGCGCACCGTGGCAGCCGTCGCCTCGTTCGCGGGCGCCACCTCACAGCTGGCGATGAAGCCGCGGGCGGTGAGAGCGCGGGCGGCCTCGCGCCAGGCGCCCGCCCGCGTATCGAGGAACCCCGCCGTGGCGTTTTCATGTTCCGTCAGAAGGGCAAGCAGCGCGCGCTGCCGCGGGGCGCGGCGGGGTTCGCCCGCGGCGAGCGCCTGCGCCCCGGCATCCGTGACGAGCCAGCGCTCGACGCTCCCCACGGCGGGGGCGCCCAGGCGCAGTGCCCTGGGCAGGGCGCTGGCGAGCACCTGCCCGATCGGGTGGTGGTAGTAGCGGGCCGCCCACTCCAGCAGTGCCAGCACCGCCTCGTCGATCACGGGGCTTGCGTCCAGCACCTCCAGGATCGGCTTCAGTCGTGCGGTCGGAACCTCTGAGATATCTGTGACTTGCATCACGACGCCGACCAGGCGCTGGCGGCCGAAGGGCACCCGTACGCGGGCGCCGATGCGGGCCGCAGCGGTCTGCGGCGGGCCGGCCGGTGGAAGGTAATCGAACAGTCGCCGCAGGGGGGTGTCGAGCGCTACCCGGAAGATCTTGGACACGGATTTACGGGTAAGTTAAATCAGAGACTTGCGCCACATCTGAGCGGTCAACAGGGCAGGCGTGCGCGCGTTATACAGCCCATGTCTGAGTTTGCTACGCTCGCGTCGCCTTATAGCATGCCGGCCGCACTACTCGGCGACGTGGACGTAGATCCTTCTGCCCAGACTCGCTCACGCGCGCTGAACCAGTTTCTGGCCGGCGTCGAACTGAAGGCGTTCAAGATCGCCCAGGCGGCGCTGCGTCACGAGGACGACGCGCTCGATGCGGTGCAGGATGCGATGCTGCAGCTCGCGCGCGCGTACGCGGACCGGCCGGCCGAGGAGTGGAAACCGCTCTTCTACCGCATTCTGGAGAACCGCATCCGCGACATGCAGCGACGACGCACCGTGCGCGGACGGGTGATCGCCTGGCTGCCGTTTCGCGGCGAGGACGAGGACGAGGAGGCAGATCCGATCGCCCAGGCGCCGAGCGCCGAGCCGCAACCGCTTAAGCGGCTGGAGATCGATGAGGCGATGGGCGCGCTGGAGAAGGCGCTCGGCGAATTGCCGCGGCGACAGCAGCAGGCGTTCCTGCTGCGCTCGCTCGAGGGCCTCGATGTGGCCGAGACGGCCGCTGCGATGGGGTGCTCGGAGGGCAGCGTCAAGACACATTACTTTCGCGCCGTGCAGGCACTGCGCGCGCAACTTGGGGATCTCGTATGAGCTCGCTGAATGAACCACTGACGCAGTTCGAGCGTAACGCTCGCATGGTGCTCGAAGAGAGCGTGTCACGCATCGACGCGCGTACGCGCTCGCGCCTGAACCAGGCGCGCCAGCGGGCGCTCGAGGCGGCCACCGCACGTCGACCGCGCTGGTGGAGCAGCTTCGCGCTCATGCCGGCCGCCAGTGCCGCGGCGGCCGCGCTGCTCGTGACGCTCGTGCTCTGGCATCGCCAGCCTGCGGGTGAGCCGCCGGTACTCGAGGGACAGCGCTCGGCGGTGGAGGACATTGATCTGCTGGCGGACGGTGAAGCACTCGATCTTCTGGAGGGATGGGACGGCTCATTCTATGAGTGGGCGGCTGCCCAGACGGATGCCAATGGCGAGAGCGACGGCTGATGTGGGTAGCACGGACGGCTGTTACGGTGCTTGCCGCGCTGTCGCTGGCGTGCGCCGTCGCTCGCTCCGACGACTCGCGCAATCCGCCGCCGTCCCAGGACCCCGATCCCGGTTTTCTCGAGTTTCTCGGCAGCGTCGACCGGCTGGCAGAAGTGAATCCCGATTACCTCTCGCAGGCGGCTGCGCCCCGGATCGCAAGGCCGCCGCAGGCAACACCGGCGACGGCACCGGCGCCGCCGGTCACCCCGCCGCCGCCGCCGCGCCAGCCCCCGCCGAGCGCGTCGAACGCATCCGGAGCACAGAATAATGAATAGCGGGTGGCGTTCGCAGACGTGGGCGGTGCTCCTCACCGTGGCGGTGCTCGCGGCTGCGCCCTCGTTTGCGCAGGAACCGCCCGTCGCCCCAGCGGCGCCGGCCGCGCCCCCTGCCGCACCGGTGGCCTGGTCGAGCCTTTCGCCCGATCAGCAGAAGCTGCTCGGCCGATTCGGCGAGCAGTGGAACACCCTTCCCCCTGCGCGGCAGCAGGCCCTCGCCCACGGCAGCGAGCGCTGGCTTGGGATGTCGCCCGCGGACCGTGATCAGGCGCGTGAACGCTTCTCGCGCTGGCAGTCACTGCCTCCGGCGCAGCGCAATGCGCTGCGCGATCGCTGGCAGAAATTCCAGGCGCTCTCGCCGCAGCAGCAGGCCGCCGTGCGCGATAACTTCCATCGCTTCCAGCAGCTGCCGCCCGAGCGGCGCCAGATGCTGCGCCAGCAGTGGCACAACGCCACCCCGGTCCAGCGCCAGCAGATGGTCGCGCACGCGCGCGAGCAGCGGCAGAAACGTCAGATGCCGCACGCGGGCCCGGGCCCGCATCCCCCGCACCGCTGAGGCGCCTTTACTTCGCGGCGCCCTCGCTGCGCGCTCGCACCGGGATGGGCACGTTGCACACGTCCACATGCCCTGCGGGGACCTTGAACCATTCCTCGTGCCGGCTGCGGCGCGCCTCGACATAGGCGAGGAAGGTGGGCGTGTCGGTGCGCAGGATCTCAAGGTCCGAGCGCTGCGCCGGCGGCACATCCGCCGCGACGCTGATGGAGCGGATCGGCACGCGCTGCTCGGGCTTTTCGTAGAACCCCAAAGGACCGGTGCCGCGCGGCAGCACCGAGAGCAGCTGCATGCCCGACACCACGCGGCCGAGCAGTGTGACATTGCGATCCAGGTGCCGCGGCGCCTGGCCGATGACCACGTAGAGCTCCGTGCCGCCGCCGCTGTCGACATCGTTGTCGCGGCCGGCGCCGACCATGCCGTAGCAGTGCACCAGCCAAGCGCGTCCGAGCGTGGGATCGACCGCAACCGGGAAACCATCGATGAACCCCACCTCGGGCGCATAGGTGTCAGGGTCTGGCAGCTTGGTGAGGGTGACTGCGCGCAGTGAATGCTCGAACTCGGCGGCCAGCGTGCGGTGCGCGGCAGGCCCGACCGGCTTCTTGTTGTCCGGATCGCCCCACTGCACGACGTAGTTGTCCTGGGAGCGCGTGATCCACAGTCCGTCGTAGTACTTGGCGCGTGCCATGGCCTCGACGTTGGCGACATGGTTCGGCGCGAACTGCGGCATGAGCTCGATCACGACCCGGCCGGAGGCGAGCTCCAGGTACAGCGTGTTCTGCGCATCGAGCGGCCGCCAGTCCGAGGGCGCCGAGGCGGCCAGTATCTGCGCCGCCGCGAGTGGTTTTTTCACCGGCTCGTTAGCGGGGGGCGCCGCGGGCAGCACCGTCGCGCCGCCGAGGATCAGCGCGGCCAGAGCCGCCAGGCGCGCACGCCGGCGCGCGTGCCCGCTGAATCTGCTGCCACACCATCGTGGTTTCATGGTCATTCGCGCTCGTCGCAATGAAAGAGATGCAGCATACGGTGCAGCACCGGGGCGAGGATGATGCTCGCCGTAACGATAAACACCATCCCGGCGAACAGCGCGTAGCAGCCGGCAAACAGCTTCCCGTCGGGCGTGACGGGGTTATTCACCGGCCCCATGCCGCCGAGCAGCATGCTCGCGTTGAGGAAGGCATCGCGCCAGGGCAGGTGCTCGTAGTGTTCGTAGCCGGCCATCCCCAGCCACAGCGACAGGAGCAGCAGGAGCGCGGCGAGCGCGAAGTGGCGCAGCAGGCGCTGCAGGAAGTACGAGCGTGGCAGCAGCGGATGGAAGCGTCGCTCGTACACGGCCATCACGCGAGGCGGGTGAAGCCGTCCGGGCTCCACTCTTCGCTGCCGACCCCGTGATGCGCGAAGAAAAGTCCGTCCGGATCGTAGTTCGCCTTGACGGCGCGCAGGCGCGCGTACTGCTCGCCCCAGAAGGCCTGTTGCCATTTCGCGTTGAAGAAGTTGCTCTCGGAAACGTAGGAGCCGGCCTCAGGCACCAGGCGGCGAAGTGCGGCCGCGGCCGCATCGATCGCGCGCGCATCGGCACGGGCGGCGCTGAGGTCCAGCCCGCGGCGCGGCTCTCCCGGGTAAGCAGAAGCCTCGCCATCGGCGATGATGGCGAGCGCAAACGCCTCGGTCACCGCCGGATTCGTGGCGGTGTCCTTCGCGGCGGTGATCGCCGCGGCGGGCGCACCGGCCAGCCCCTTGTTGCAGTGAAGCTGGATCTCCTTGAAGCGGCCGCCGGCGAACAAGGCCTCCACCAGGCGCTGCCGCTCCTGGCCCCGCAGCAGCGTGGCCGGCAGCCACAGCGAATCATAGGCATGCAGGAACGCGCCAACCTGGTCCTGGTCTCCCTTCCACCACGCGTGGTAGGCGGGCGCACCCTGGCGCGTGTCCGGGATCATCGAATGGCCGCCTTCGAGGTTCCACCACAGGCGGGCGGCCCTGACACCGGCGCCGAGTTCATCCGTGACGGTGAAGTCGGCGGGCGAGGCCTTGACCCACTCGAAGAACGGCTGCCACAGCTGCTGCGACTGGGCCTTGTCGAGGCCGCAAGACACCATCGAGATCTTCAGGGAGTTGCCGGGCTGCACCGCGAACTGCTCGCCCCAGTGCGGATTGAGGAGCTGCTCGGCATAGAAGTCCAGGAAGTGCGCGAGCAGTTTGCGAAATGCCGCATCTGAGTGCGCCTTGATCGTGCCCCACGCCGCGCCGAAGAACTCCGGCAGTTCGTGCGTTTGCAGCGTTACTCGCGTCACGACTGCGAAGCTGCCTCCGCCGCCGCCCTTGAGCGCCCAGAACAGATCCGGATCAGAGCAGCCGTTCACGTTGCGCACCCGGCCATCGGCGGTCACGACCTGCGCCTCCAGTAACCCCGAAGCCGCGGTGCCAAAGCGCTTGGAGAAACTTCCGAAGCCGCCGCTTTGCAAAAGGCCCGCCACCCCGACCGACGCACATCCGCCCCCCTGCACATAGCGGCCCGCGCCGGCGGTCACCGCATGGTAGAGGTCGATCCACATCGCGCCCGCGCCGCTCGAGACCGCCGGCACCGGGGACACCTTGCCCTCGCAGCCGCGCGCCACGAACGCCTCGTGCAGCGTCACCTCGTTCATCGCCCGCGTCCAGATCAGCAGCGAGTCGGCGGCATTCGAGGTGCCCTGGTAGCTGTGACCGCCACCCTTGACCACCAGGCGCAGTCGGTGCTCACGCGCGAAGTTGACGGCCGCGGCCACGTCGGCCGAGTTGCGGGCCCGCACGGCATAGACACTGGCGGCGGGTGTCCAGGCATCGAGCCAGCCGGACACCTGCGTTCCGGCGGCCTGATCGCCGAGGTAGAAGGGATTGTGGATGTTCTCGATGATCTCGTGGCAGGCCGGGGAGGCCGGCTGGCTGCACGAATCGAACAGGGCATGCACCGGCAGCAGGGTGCCGCCGACGCTCGCGCTGAGCTTGTGCCACTGCTGGCTCGCCGGCCAGTCGGGATCCTTGGGGCGCACCCGCCTGAACGGCGGGTGCGCCGACAGCGGTGCGCACAGGCCCGCCAGCGGCAGTGCCGCGATGCCTTTCAGCAGCTCTCTGCGCTGCATAACCCCTAGACGGCCTTGACCGATTGGATCAGCTCGCCCACCGCCTTTTGCGCATCTCCATAGAGCATGCGCGTGTTGTCCAGATAGAAGAGCGCATTCTCGATCCCCGAGAATCCTGCGCCCTTGCCGCGCTTGATGACCACGACGTTCTTCGCCTTGTCGGCATTCAGGATCGGCATGCCGTAGATCGGGCTCGACTTGTCGTTGCGCGCGACGGGGTTGACCACGTCATTGGCGCCGATGATGAGCGCCACGTCCGCGGTCTCGAACTCGGCGTTGATCTCGTCAAGGTCGGCGATCAGATCGTAGGGAACGCCGGCCTCTGCGAGCAGCACGTTCATGTGCCCGGGCATGCGGCCGGCGACCGGGTGGATCGCGAACTTGACGCTGACGCCGCGATCGATCAGCACCCGTGCCAGCTCCCAGACCTTGTGCTGCGCCTGCGCCACCGCCATGCCGTAGCCCGGAACGATGATCACCTTCTGCGCGAATGCCATCATGACGCCGACGTCGCTCGCCTCGATGGGTTTTAGGCTCCCGCTCACTTCTCCGGTGGCCGCGCCTCCCGTGTCGCCGAAGCCTGAGAACAGCACGTTGCCGAGCGAGCGGTTCATGGCCTTCGCCATGAGCTGGGTGAGGAGCGTGCCGGCCGAGCCGACCACCGTGCCGGCGATGATCATCGCCGCGTTGTTGAGCACGAACCCCTCGAAACCCACCGCCAGCCCGGTGAGCGCGTTGTAGAGCGAGATGACCACCGGCATGTCGGCGCCGCCGATCGGCAGCGTCATGGTGAGTCCGAGCACCAGCGCCAGCACGAATAATCCGGTGACCACCGCAGCAGTCGCATGGAGGTTCGCGGCGACCAGGGCGCCCAGTACGAGCGCTGCGCCGAGCAGCAGCAGGTTCAGGATCTGCTGGCCGCTGAAACGAACGCTCCTGGTGATGAGCCCCTGCAGCTTGCCGAAGGCGATGGCGCTGCCGCTGAAGGACACCGAGCCGATGATCCCGCCGGCGACCGCGAGGGTCGTGGTGGCATAGCCCTGCGTCTCGCCGCGGTACAGCTCGACCGCGGCAATGGCCGCCGCCGCGCCGCCCCCCATGCCGTTGTAGAGCGCGATCATCTGTGGGATGTCGGTCATGGCGACCCGCTTGCCGCTCCACCAGGCGAGCACCGCGCCGATGAGCATGGCGGGCAGCATCAGCCCGTAGTTGCTCATTCCCGGGTAGAGGAAGGTGACGAGGGTTGCCACCGCCATGCCTGCGCCGGCCCACATGATGCCGCTGCGTGCGCTCACCGGGGAACTCATGCGCTTGAGCCCGATGATGAACAGCACCGCCGTGACGAAGTAACTCGCCTGGATCGCAAGATCCACCGAAACCCAGTCCGGCATCAGTGCGTCCTGTTGCCGCCGCCGCGGGCGCCGCTCGATTTGAACATCTCGAGCATGCGCTCGGTCACGACGTAGCCGCCCACGGCGTTGCCGGCCGCCAGCAGCACGCCGATGAAGCCGATGGTTTTCTCCAGCCCCGTGTGCGCGCCGCCGAGCGCGACCATGGCACCCACCAGCACGATGCCGTGCACGAAGTTGGACCCGGACATCAGGGGCGTATGCAGGATCACCGGCACGCGCGAGATGACCTCGTAGCCGGTGAAGGCCGCCAGCATGAAAATGTACAGTGCGACGATTCCGGTCATGTCATCCCCCCGGTGCCTTGGCGGCCGGTGCGTGGCGGATCTGTCCGTCGCGGGTCAGGCAGGCCTGCGCGAAGACCTCGTCGTTCCAGTCGATCGCGAGCTCGCCCTTCGAGAGCGCCGGCTTCAGGAAGTTGAAGAGGTTGCGCGCGTACATCTCGCTGGCGTTGTAGGCCAGCTGCGCGGCAAGATTCACCGCGCCCACGATCTTCACTCCCTGATGCACGGTGATCTCTCCGGCACGCGTCAGCTCGCAGTTGCCGCCCTGCTCGGCGGCGATGTCCACCACCACCGAGCCCGGGCGCATGCGCTCCACGGCCGCGCGCGAGATGATCTTCGGCGCCGGCCGGCCCGGCACCGAGGCGGTGGTGATGACGGCATCGGCCGCGGCAATGCGCGCATCCAGCACTTCCTGCTGCTTGGCCTTCTCCTCCGCGGTGAGTTCGCGCGCGTAGCCGCCGGAGCCCTCGGCGCTGACGCCGGTGTCGACGAACTTGGCGCCGAGGGATTTGACCTGTTCGGCCGTCGCGGCGCGCACGTCGTAGGCCTCGACCACCGCGCCCAGGCGCCTGGCGGTGGCGATGGCCTGAAGGCCCGCGACGCCAGCGCCGATGACCAGCACCTGCGCCGGGCGGATGGTGCCGGCGGCGGTGGTGAGCATGGGCAGGAATTTCTGCAGCTGACTTGCCGCAATCAGAACCGCCTTGTAGCCGGCGATCGCCGCCTGCGAGGACAGCGCGTCCATCGACTGGGCGCGCGAGATGCGCGGCACCAGCTCCATCGCAAAGCCGGTGATGCCGCGCGCCACGAGCGCACGCACTTCGTCCGCACGCGCATGCGGCTGCATGAAGCCCACCACCACGGCATTCGCCTTCAGCTGGCCGATCTGCTCGACGCTGAGGGGCTGCACGCTCAGCAGGACATCGGCTGCCTGCAGCACCTCGCCGGGGCTCTCCGCCCAGGTGACACTCTTATAAAGAGAGTCGGGGAAGCCGGCCCGCTCGCCCGCACCCCGCTGCAGCAGCACGCGCACCCCTTCCTTCGCAAGCTTCTCGGCCACTTCGGGGACCAGGCTGACGCGCGCCTCCTGCGCGGCGCTCTCGCGCAGCGCTCCAATCGTTACGGGCATTCACGCACCTCGCGCAAAGAGCGTGGCAGAAGTGGGACGTGCATCGAAATTCCCAATCGAATTAGAGTCTTGCGGTGTTGAATTGTCACACACAACTGCCGTATCTTACAGCGGCTATGCAGGGCATCGATCTTGAACAGGCCGATTCAGGGCTCCTGGAGGACCTACGCATCGTGGCCACTCCGGCGGCGCGCGGGCTGTCGCAGCTGGTGCTGCGCACCGACATCGCGGGCATGCCGCTCGAGTGGATCGACTACAAGGAAGCGGCGCGACTCTATCATCAGGAGCAGGTCGCTTACACGTGCGGCTCGCTGCTGTACGAGTTGTATGGCGGTACCAACGCCCGCACCGGCCGGCGCACGGTGCTCGGGGTCAACTCCATCGTCGCGACCGTCGGGCATACCGGCAACCCCGGCAACACGCGTCACGATTACGTGCCGCCGCTCAACAACCAGACCCTGTTCCGGCGCGATGCGTACCTGTGCATGTATTGCGCCCGCCGGCTGCCCTCGCGCGAGCTGTCGCGCGATCACATCCGTCCGTTCAGCCAGGGCGGAAAGGATCTTTGGACCAACGTGGTGGCGGCCTGCCGCCGCTGCAACAACCAGAAGGCCTCGCGCACGCCCGAGCAGGCGAAGATGCAGCTCATCGCCGTGCCCTTCACCCCGACCTACGCGGAATATATTTTCCTCAAGGGGCGGCGGGTGCTCGCCGACCAGATGGAATACCTCGTCGCGCACTTCCCGCGCTCCAGCCCGCTGCACGATCGCATCCAGCGCTGGCTGTCCTGAAGGCTGCAAGCGCGCGTGACGCGCAGCGGGGCGGCTGCTAAGGTGCCGGGCGCAGCCAGGGAGCACAGCAGCGCCTTGATCTTCCTCGTCGACGCGTCGGTCTACGTCTTTCGTGCCTACCATTCCGTGTTGCCGGACATGCGGGACGAGGGCGGCAACCCGATGCACGCGGTATTCGGGTTCGCGCGCTTTCTCGGGGATCTCATCGAGCGGGTGCGCCCGCAGTACATGGCGGTCGCCTTCGATCAGCGCCGTGCGAACTCCTACCGAAACCGCATCTACCCGCCCTACAAGGCCAACCGCGAGCGCGCGCCGGCGGATCTTGCCCTGCAGTTCGAGCGCTGCCGCGAATTGTGCCGGCATCTGGGTCTGGCGGTATTCGTCGACCCGGAATACGAGGCCGACGACATCATCGGCACCCTCGCGGCGCTCATGCACGAGGAGGGCGTGCGCTCGGCCTACATCACGCGCGACAAGGATCTGGCCCAGCTGATGCGCAACGGGGATCTGTTCTGGGACTTCGGCGCGCGCGAGCAGTTCGGTTATCACGACATCGAGCGCCATTTCGGCGTGCAGCCGGAGTGCTTCGCCGACTATCTCGCCCTCACCGGCGATGACGTCGACAATATTCCGGGCGTCCCCGGAGTCGGTCATCGCACCGCCGCCTCGCTCATGAAGGCGTTCGGATCGATCGATGAGCTGTACGCGGACCTGCCGGGTGTCGCACGCCTCAAGCTGCGCGGCGCAGGCGTGCTCGGACAGCGACTGAGCGAGCACCGCGAGTCGGTGTACCTCGCCCGCCGCCTCACGCGCATCGCCTGCGATATGCGCCTGCAGGTGGGGGTCGAGGATCTCGTGCGACGGCTGCCGGACCTGCCGGCGCTGGGCGGGCTCTACGACCGGCTCGGCTTCGGACCCTTTCTGCGCCGCCAGGGCGAACGCGTGGCGCAGTTGCCGAGCGCACAGGCGAGCCGCCCGGCCGCGTAAAACCATGGACTTCGCGGCGATCGCAGCTCAGATCGCCCGCTCGAGCGGCGCGCGCTGCACGCCCGCACCCGGGCGGGCGCTCTCCGGCGGCAGCATCAACGCGTGTTACCGCTGGCCGACCGATGGCGGGCCGCTGTTCGTGAAGGTCGGCGAGCGTGCCGCGCTGGCAGCGTTCGAGGCCGAGGCGGCCGGGCTTGCCGAGCTGGCGGCGGCGCGCGCACTGCGCGTGCCGCGGGTGCTGGCGGCCGGATGCGCCGAGGCCGCCTCGTTTCTTGCGCTGGAATGGATCGAGGCCGCGCCGCCGGATGAGGACGCCGAACGGCGCCTCGGCGCCGGGCTTGCCGCGCTGCACGCGGTGCGGGCATCAGCCTTCGGCTGGGGGCGCGACAACACCATCGGCCGCACGCCGCAGCTCAATGGCTGGAGCGATGACTGGGCGGCATTTTTCCGCGAGCGACGGTTGCGCCCGCAGCTCACGCTCGCGATGCAAAGAGGGTTCGGGGAACTGCTCGGCAGCCGCGGCGATGAGCTGCTCGAGTCGGTGCCCGAGCTGCTGGCCGGCCACCTGCCGGTCGCTTCGCTCCTGCACGGGGATCTGTGGGGCGGCAACTGGCTCAGCACCGGCGCCGGCGAGCCGGTGATCTTCGACCCGGCGGTCTACTACGGGGACCGGGAAACGGATGTGGCGATGACCCGCCTGTTCGGCGGCTTTGGCGAGGCCTTCCATCGTGCCTACCAGCAAGCGGCGCCGCTCTCAGCGGGGGCTGCTACGCGCGCCGAGCTTTACAACCTGTACCACGTGCTCAACCACGCCAACCTGTTCGGCGGCGGTTATCCGCGCCAGGCGCGCGCGCTCATCGAGCGGCTGCTGGGGCGGCTCGGCCGCTGAAGACCTGCGCGCGGCGATTCGGCTATGCTTGCCCTGCACGCACAGGAGAGCTGCATGACGGACAAGAACATCAAGTCGAGTCTCCTCGAGGAGCGCACATTTGCTCCGGCGCCGGCGTTCACCGCCCGCGCAGTCGTCAGGCCCGCCGATGCCGAGAAGCTGCGCCAGCACGCGCGCGAGGACAATGTCGGGTTCTGGATGCAGCTCGCGGCCCGGGAACTTAGCTGGCAGACGCCCTTCACGGTGGGGCTCGATGACAGCAAGGCCCCCAACTATCGCTGGTTCACCGATGGACGGCTGAATGCCTCGGCCAACTGTCTGGACGTTCACCTGAGTGCACGCGGGCACAAGACCGCGGTGATTTTCGAAGGCGAGCCCGGAGATGTGCGCCGCCTGAGCTACCGCGAGCTGCACGCCGAGGTCTGCCGCTTCGCCAACGCGCTCAAGGACCAGGGCATCGCCCGCGGTGATCGCGTCATCATTTACATGCCACTGGTGCCGGAAATCCTGGTCGCGATGCATGCCTGCAACCGCATCGGCGCCATTCACTCGGTGGTGTTCGGCGGCTTCTCGGCGCTCGCGCTCAAGGATCGCATCGAGGATACCGAAGCGAAGCTTGTGATCACGGCCGACGGCGGCTGGCGCGGCGGCCAGGCGGTGGAGCTGAAGGCGGCCGCCGACCAGGCGCTCAGCAGCGGCTGTCGCAGCGTCAGGCGCGTGATCGTGCTCAAACGCACCGGTAAGCCGGTGGCCATGGACGGCAGGCGCGATCTGTGGTGGCACGATGCGGTGAAGGAGCAGCCCACCGAGTGCGAGCCGGAGTGGGTCGACGCGGAGCACCCGCTGTTCCTGCTCTACACCTCGGGCTCGACCGGCAAGCCCAAGGGTATCCAGCACTCCACCGCCGGGTACCTGCTGGGTGCCAAGCTCACCACGCAGTGGGTGTTCGACCTGCGCGATGAGGACGTGTTCTGGTGCACCGCAGATGTCGGCTGGGTGACCGGTCACAGTTACGTCGCCTATGGGCCGCTCGCGCTCGGCGCGACGGTGGTGCTGTACGAGGGCGCCCCGAACGTACCCGACGGCGGCCGCTTCTGGAAGAACTGCGAGAGCCACGGCGTGACGGTGTTCTACACCGCGCCGACCGCCATCCGCGCCCTGATGAAGCTCGGCGACGAGCTGCCGAAGAAATACGATCTTGCCAAGCTGCGCCTGCTCGGCAGCGTCGGCGAGCCGATCAATCCAGAGGCCTGGATGTGGTATCACCGCGTGATCGGACAGGGACGCTGCCCGATCGTGGATACCTGGTGGCAGACCGAGACCGGCGCGATCCTCATCTCCCCGCTGCCGGGCGTCACGGCAACCAAGCCCGGCTCGTGTACGCAACCGCTGCCCGGGATCGAAGCCGACATCGTCGATGAGCAGGGCGATCCGGTGAAGCGTGTCGATGCCGGCGGATATCTGGTGATCAAGAAGCCCTGGCCGTCGATGCTGCGCACCATCTGGCGCAACAACGAGCGCTATCTTGCGGGCTACTGGGAGAAATTCCAGAACCGCTTCTACGTCGCCGGCGACAGCGCGCATCGTGACAAGGACGGTTACTTCTGGATCATGGGGCGGCTCGATGACGTGCTGAAGGTGTCCGGGCACCGTCTCGGTACGATGGAGATCGAGTCGGCGCTGGTCGCGCATCCGCGCGTGGCGGAGGCTGCGGTGGTCGGCAAGCCCCACGACATCAAGGGCGAGTCGGTGTTCGCCTATGTCGTGCTGCGCGGTGCGCGCGCCGGCGGCGACAGCAGCGCTCTGGTCAAGGAATTGCGCGACTGGGTGGGCACGCAGCTCGGGCCGATTGCCAAACCCGACGACATCCGCTTTGCGGACAACCTTCCCAAGACACGCTCGGGCAAGATCATGCGCCGGCTGCTGAAGGCCGTCGCGCGCGGTGAGGAAATCACCCAGGACGTCTCGACGCTGGAGAATCCGGCCATCCTCGATCAGCTGCGGGGCACGCCAGGCAAGAGTGCTGCACCGGCGAGCGCCGCCCGCGCGGCGCGCAAAGGGCGCGACACGGCCGTCAGGGCTCAGCCGCGCGCGAAGGCGGCCCGCAAGGGCCCGGCGCGCCGCAAGAAAAAAGCCGCCGCCGCCAGGCCCGTGGCGCGCAGGCCTAAGCGCAGCGCAGTCGCCAAGCGCCGCGCGCCCGCCAAGCGCCGCGCGCGGCGCCGTGCCGCCCGAGGCAAGCGCTAAAGGCGCACGCTTCAGCCCGAGGTGGCCTTAAGCGCCATCGACACCAGGCGCTGCTGCAGCCATTCGGCGGCCCCGCGCGGCCGCTCCAGTCCCATGCGCCGCAGTGCCGCGCCGTGTTCGCTTGGGAGCCGGCCGAGCCCGACCGCGCCGGCCACGCTCTTCAGGCGCCCGAGGGTGCCGGCGCTGCGCTCATCGAGGTACTTCAGGGCCCGCACCAGCGCGATCTCCTCCTGCGTGAGATCAGTGCCGAACGGGTACTCGCTGAAGCAGCCGTGCGCGCGCTGCCCGAGAAGCACCTGGGTGAGCCGCGCCGGCCGGTTGTTGCGGAACGCATCGGGTATGCGGTAGTCGGCGCGAATCTTGCCGGCCGCCTGGGCGCGCTTGAGGAGGCTCGCCTGGAAGCGCGAGTCGGCCACGTTCAGCAATGCGGCGATGATCTCCTCATCGGTGCGGCCGCGCAGATCCGCGATGCCGTACTCGGTGATGACGATATCGCGCAGGTGGCGCGGAATGGTCTCGTGGCCGTAGCTCCAGATGATGTTGGAGGTGGTGCGGCCGTGGCGCGTGCGGGTGGCGCGCAGGCACAGGATCGAGCGGCCACCGGGCAGAGCGTGCGCCATGGCGACGAAGTTGTACTGGCCGCCGACGCCGCTCACGACCGCGCCGCTCTCGAGCGCATCGGAGACCGCAGCGCCGAGCAGCGTGACCATCATGGTGGTGTTGATGCAGCGGGCGGCGCGCCGCTGCAGGACGCGCAGTTCCTGGTCGGCCCCATACAGCTGGTTGACGAAGGCGACGCCACGCATGCCGAATTGCCTGCGCTCGCCCTCGGGCAGTTCGCGCAACGCGGCGTAGAAGCCGCGCGGTCCCAGGAAAAACCCCGCGTGCAGCACCTGGCCGTTGCGCAGCTCGCGCCCGAGACACTCCTGCGCCAGGCGCTCGCGGCTGGCGGGGTCGGCAAGATCCGCCGCGATCCAGGCACCGCCGCTGCCGCGCAGCCGGCCGTGCGAGAACTCGACGTCCTCGCGAAATACGCCGTAATGCCGCAGCGTCGCGAACTGCGCGGCATCCAGCTGCGCCTGCATGCCCGCCTGCAGCAGCTGCTCGAGAATGCGCTCATCGAAGCGCTCGCTGATCATCCCCGCCTGCAGCGCTCTTTCGAGCGCCAGGCAGTCATAGACGCGGCGGCGCAGGACGCCGGCGCGGTACAGATCGAGCAGCGGGTCGGGAAACATTTCCGTGTTGGCGAACAGGCCCGTGCCGAAGGGCTCCTCGCCGCCCTCGCTGCGGATGAGCGCCGCGTGGTGGTGCGCGCCGAGCGCTGCGAGCGCCGCTTTCCAGGTGGCGTTCTGCTGGTGGCGCAGCAGCAGTGCGTACACCAGCGCGTCGCCCAGCTCGCCGATGCCGACCTGCAGTGTGCCGCCGTCGCGCACCAGGCTGCTGGCGTAGAGCCCGATGGCGTGCTCGCTGGTGCCGAGCGAGGGGTTGGGCGGACTGTACAGGTCGTAGTCGTAGCGCGCATCGTCCACCAGGAAGTCGAACTGCTGCGGATCCACCTGGGCGTGCCCATCCATGAACGGCATCTGCGCATGAGTCTCGCCCACCATGACGATGTCGCGCCCGGCGCGACGCGCATCCGCTATGAGCGGCAGCAGATCCGCGCTGACATCCGGATTGGAGCCGAAGCTCAGGCGCATCTCACCGTCCACCGTGCGCCGCGCCACAAGGTGTGCGATCACGTTCACACCGCGCGCCATCAGCTCGCGTCCCACCTGCGTGTAGTTGGCGCTCAGGTAATGGCGCTGGGCGTGGCCGGATTTGAGGAACGCACCGGGTGCCAGGTAGAACTCGCTGATGCGGATGTTGGCAGGAACGCGGTCATCGCGCAGCGCGCAGGCGTAGTGCGGCTCAACGTAGCTGCCGAAAACCCGCTCGACCAGCGGCCCGAGCAGGCGCGCCTCCAGGGCGGAAGAGGCCACCGGCTTCAGCAGCGACAGCGCCGTGATGATGGTCAGATCGATCGCCGGGTCGCGCAGTGCGCGACGGTAGAATTCGTTGGCCAGCGGGTTGGGTTTGCCGATCCCGAGCGGCATCGCCAGAACGATGCGCGGCCCTACACGGCGCAGCACCGCGTCAACGCACTGGCCCACGTCAGCGAAGATTTCAGGCATGGCTCGTTGTGGCATGCTCTTCGAAGAGCGCGGCATACGTCAACCGCGCAGCAACGGAGTAAGCGCTCATGTCAGCACATAAAGCGGCGCTCGATGCGCGCAGTGTGGAAGCGGTCTCGCGCAGCGGCTACCCGCAGTCCTACCGCGCGCGGGTGCTGCCGCGTTCCAAGCGCCGCCTCGGCGATGCGTTCGGACTCACCCGCATCGGCATCAACTACACGACGCTGCCGCCCGGCAAGGAATCCGCCCTGCGGCACTGGCACACGCACGAGGATGAGTTCGTTTATGTGCTCGAGGGCGAAGTCGTGTTGCGCACCGGCGCGGGCGAACAGCTGCTGAGTGCCGGCATGTGCGCAGGCTTTGCGGCCGGTATCGAGGATGGGCATCAGCTCGTGAACCGCAGCGAGCGAGCGGCGGTGTACCTTGAGATCAGCAACCGCGACGGCACGGACACCGCCCACTACAGCGATCCGGACGTCGACCTGGTCTGGAACGCGCCGGCCGGGCGCGGCCGCTTCACGCGCCGCGACGGTTCGCCGTTATAGGGTGCGCGGGGTGTGATCAGTGGGCGGTAAGCCGCAGCGCGAAGGACACGCCGACGTCGGCGCCGACCCACTCGGTGGATTTCCAGTCGCCCTGGCCGACGCCGTAGTCCAGCCGCTTGATGCTCGTCTTGCCGTTCATGTAGCCCACCGTCATGCCATTCTCCGTGGCGGTCCGGAACGAGAACGGCACGCGCGCATCGCGCGTCACGCCGCGGAGGGTGAGCTTGCCGACGGCCTCGAAGCCGGTCGCGGTCTTTGCGAACTGAGTCGCGGTGAAGTGCGACTGCGGGAACTTCGTCACCGCGAACATATCGGCGCCGCGCAGCGTGTCGTCGCGCTCCTGGTCGCCGGTGTCGAGCGAGCCCATCTCGACCACCACCTCGAGGTGGCCCGCCGCGAGGTTATCGGGCGAGAAGTCGAAGTTCACCGGGAAGCGCGTGAAGCGACCCTGGTTCTGCGCGCCCGCCTGCACGAAGCTGAATGCCAGCGTGCTTTTCGACTGATCGAGCGCGTAGTGCGGCACCTGCGGCACCTGCGGCGCATCGGCGGCGTGGGCGACGATGACCATGGCGGCGGCCGTGATGAGCAGCACCGTTCTCATGTCTTGGGCCCCTGCGTCGTATTGGTGAAGGGCAGCATGCGTCGCAGTACGTCGTCCTTGAGCATGAAGTGATGCTTCAGCGCCGCCGCCACGTGCAGCGCGACCACCGCCCCCAACACCCACGCCAGCGTGCTGTGCGTCATCAGCAATGCCTCATAAAGTGACTTGTTCTTGGGCACAAGATCCGGAAGCTGAAAGAACCCGAACCAGCTCACCGGGAACCCACGTGCCGAGGACATCGTCCACCCCGACAGCGGCATGGCGAACAGCAGCACGTACAGGAGCACGTGGGTCAGGCGCGCCAGCGATTGCTCCCAGGACCTGAGGGTCTGCGGCAGCGCCGGCGTGGGATTCATCCAGCGCCACAACAGGCGCAGGATGGCGAGCATGAGAATGGTGATGCCGACGGACTTGTGCCGCGCCAGCAGTGAGAGTTTCTTCATGCCGGAGGGCAGATCATCCGCCATACTCGCGAGCGTAACCTGCACGATGATGAGCGCCACGATCAGCCAGTGCAGAAGCTGGGAAACCGCACCCCAGCGACGCTTGGTATTCAGTATGGCCATGAGCGCGAGCTTATATCCGTGAGTCGGCGTTGGAAACTGCTGTCGGGCGCGCTGTGGCTGGCACTGCTCGCCGGTTGTCCGCTGCCGCCGCGCGCTCCCGCACCGCCGCCAGCGGCGGTGGCTCCGGCGGGCGCGCTCGCGCAACTCGGCACGCCCTACCAGATCGTTGCAGAGGACTCCTTGCTCACCATCCTGGTGTATCGGGCAGGCCCCCTCGCCAGCGTCGGTCATAACCACGTGATCGCCTCGCACGAGCTTGGCGGCACGATCTACGTGCCCGCCGAGATCACGCGCAGTACATTTCAGATGCACGTTCCGGTGGCCACGCTCACCGTGGACGAGACGGCGCTGCGCGCGCAGCAGGCGAGCGCCGACTTTCCGCCCGACGTATCCGACAGTGCCAGGGAGGGCACGCGGCACAACATGCTGGGCGAGGCGCTGCTCGATGCCGCCAACTACCCCGAGATCGCGCTGCAGGCGACGCTGCTGCCGGCAGCGGCGCCGGGCGGCACGCTGATGGCGCAGGTGCAGAGCACGGTGCGCGCTCAGGTGCGTTCCTTTACCGCTCCGCTACGCTACGAACTCGGCGATCACAGCGTCACGGTCGCGGGCGAGATCCCGCTGCGGCAGAGCGATCTTGGCCTGACGCCCTTCAGCGCGATGCTCGGTGCGCTGCAGGTCCAGGACGAGATGCGGGTCAGCTTCCGTATCGTCGCCCGCGCGGCAGCGCCACCCTGAGCGCACCGCAACGATGCGCAGCCTAGTCGGGGTCCTCGAGCAGCAGCAGCGGCGTGCCGTCGGGGCCTTCGAAGCGCACGCCGGCGCCGCCGGCCACGCGGGACGCCGGCACGGCCAGTTCCTGCAGCCGCTCGATCCGCGCCTGCAGGCCGGCGTCGCGGAACACGAGCATCGGCCGCTCGCACAGGCGTGGCGGATGAAAGGCGAGACCGAGGTAATCGCTGGTGAGTGACAGGTGCGGGTAAGGAGTGTGCGATTCCTCGGCCGCGACGAACCCGAGCGGCTCCCAGAACGCCTGCGCGGCGGCGAAATCGCTGGCCGGCAGGCTCACTTCCGCGAAGTGCCCGCACAGCGAACTCGAGCGCGCAGCGCGGGCCACCGGTGAATAAGTGCGCGCCTCGAGCACCGCGACGGCGTGTCCTGACGGGTCGGCAAAGCCGATCCGGTTGAAAACCTCTTCGCCGACCTCGCAAGTCGTCACGGCGATGCCGGCGGCGGCAAACGCGGCGAGCTGTCTGGCGATTCCGGGGCGCACGAAGGTGAGCGTGGGCGAGGCGCCCGCCCGGCGGTGCAGGCCGATCGACAGCCGTCCGTCGCTCAACACGCCGTAGGGATGCGAGAAAGCGTCGCTGGTGGTGGCTTGCGTGAACCCCAGGCGCTCGTAAAACTCCACCGCCGCGCGTATGTCGTGCGGCGCGATGCTGATCTCGTGAAAGGTCCCCAGCAGGGGCAGCGGCGCGGCGGCCATCAGGCGGAGGCGCCGCGCGCCGTCGACGGCAGCCGCTCGTGCAGCGCGTCGGTCCAGCCCTGGCAGCGCTGCGCGATGAGGTCGGCAAGACACTGCGCGTGGCTGGCACGTGCGTTCAGTGCCGGCACGTACTCGTAGCGCTGGCCGCCCGCGCGCATGAAGGTCTGGCGATTCTCGATGGCGATTTCCTCGAGCGTTTCCAGGCAGTCCACCGCGAAGCCGGGACACACCAGGCTTACTTCGCGTACGCCACGGGCCGGCATGCCGGCGAGCACCGTTTGGGTATAGGGCTTGAGCCAGTCGGCCGGGCCAAAGCGCGACTGAAAACTCACGCTCCACTCGCCTTCGCGCAGCAACAGCTCGTCGGCCAGCAGCCGTGCGGTGCCCTGGCAGCGATCGAAGTAAGGATCGCCGCGCTGGCAATAGCGCTCCGGAATCCCATGAAAGGATATCAGCAGGTGCGAGGTGCGACCGTGTGCATCCCAGTGCGCCATGACGCTCCCGCGCAGAGCCTCGATGTAACCGGGATGGTCGTGATAGTCGGCAATCAGGTTAAGGTCGGGCAGCGAGCGCCAGCGGCGCAGTTCGTCGCTCACCTGATCATGCACACTTCCAGTGGTGGCGGCGCAGTACTGCGGGAACAGCGGCAGCACCAGCAGCCGCCTGGCGCCGCCATCGCGCAGGCGGCGCAGCGCCTCGCCGACCAGCGGGGCGCTGTAGAGCATGCCGAGCTCCAGCGACAGCGGCGCCAGCATGCGCTGCGCCAACACCTTGGCCAGCTCATCGCGCAGCCGCTCACTAAGATCTTTCAGCGGCGAGCCGCCGGCCGTCCAGATGCGGCGGTACTTGCGCGCCACGCGGCGCGGCCGAAACGGCAGCACCACGCCATAGAGCAGCGGAAGCCACAGCGCGCGCGGCAGATCCACTACGCGCGGATCGGCGAGAAAGCGGGCGAGGAAGGCGCGCACGGCGCGCGTTTCGGCGGCCTGCGGCGTGCCGGTGTTGACCAGCAGGATGCCGATGCGCTCGGGGCTCAGCCCAGTCCCACGCACAGGAACTTCATCTCGGTGTAGTCGAGGATCCCGTATTTGGAGCCCTCGCGGCCGATGCCGGACTCCTTGACGCCGCCAAACGGGGCGACCTCGGTGGAGAACATTCCGGTGTTGAGGCCGACCATGCCGTATTCCAGCGCCTCGGCCACTCGCCAGGAGCGGGCCAGATCGCGCGTATAAAAGTAGGCGGCCAGGCCGAACTCGGTGTCATTGGCCATGCGGATGGCATCCATCTCGCTCTCGAAGCGAAACAGCGGCGCGATCGGTCCGAAGGTCTCCTCGCGCGCCATCAGCATCGCAGGCGTCACCCCGGTCACCACGGTCGGCTCGAAGAACGTTCCGCCGAGCGCGTGGCGCTTGCCGCCGTAGACGACGCGCGCGCCCTTGGCGACAGCGTCCGCGATGTGCTCCTCCACCTTGGCGAGCGCCTTGGCGTCGATCAGAGGCCCCTGATCGGTGGCCCCCTTGAGCCCATCGCCCACGCGCAGCTTCGCCACCGCATCCACCAGTTTGCGCGCGAAGGCCTCATAGACGGGCGCGTGTACCAGCAGGCGGTTGGCGCATATGCAGGTCTGGCCGGTGTTGCGGTACTTGCTGGCGATGGCGCCGGCCACCGCGGCATCGAGGTCTGCGTCCTCGAAAACGATGAACGGTGCGTTGCCGCCGAGTTCCATCGTGAGCTTCTTCACGGTGCCCGCACACTGTGCCATGAGCTTCTTGCCCACCGCGGTCGAGCCGGTGAAGGTTACCTTGCGCACGCTGGGATTTGAGGTCAGCTCGCCGCCGATGCCGGCCGCATCCACTCCGGTGACGATATTGAGAACTCCGGCCGGCACGCCGGCGCGCGCCGCCAGCGCAGCCGCAGCGAGCGCCGACAGAGGCGTCTGGCTGGCAGGCTTGCAGACGAAGGTGCAGCCGGCCGCCAGCGCCGGTCCCGCCTTGCGGGTGATCATCGCCAGCGGGAAGTTCCACGGCGTGATGGCGGCGACCACGCCGACCGGCTGGCGCAGCACCAGCAGGCGCCGGTCGGCCTGGTGCCCCGGGATGATGTCGCCATACAGGCGCTTGCCCTCCTCGGCGAACCACTCGATGAATGAGGCGCCATAAGCGATTTCGCCCTTGGCTTCCGCGAGCGGTTTGCCCTGCTCGGCGGTCATGATGGTGGCGAGGTCGTCCTGGTTTGCCAGCAGCAGCTCGTACCAGCGGCGCAGGATCGCCGCACGTTCCTTGGCGGTCAGCGCCGCCCACGCCGGGAACGCTTTGGCGGCCGCCTCGATGGCGCCGCGCGTCTCGCTCGCCCCGAGGTTCGGCACCGTGGCGATCGCCTCACCGGTGGCGGGATTGACGACCGGGCGGGTCGCGCCGCTGGCAGCGTCCAGCCACTTACCGCCGATGAAGGCGTGGCTACGCAGCAGGTCCGGATCGCGCAGTTTCATGAGTGGGATGCTCCGGGATTTTCGGGATTTTCCGTGGTGTCGGATTCGGCGCCGGCGACGTAGCGGGCGAAGAACTCGAGCGTGCGGGTGCGCGCCAGCGCCGCCGCCTGGGGGTTGTAGCTGTCGCGCTGGTCGCAATTGAAGCCGTGGCCGGCTCCTTCGTAGCTGTAAACAGCCGCCTGCGGGTACGCTGCCCTGATCGATGCGACATCCGCCGGCGGGATGCTCTGGTCCTCGCTGCCGTAGTGATACATGACGGCGCACTTGGGCTTCTGGTCGAGGTAGTTCGCAAGCTTGCCGTAGTACACGACCGCGCAGGCGAGCGGCAGCTGACATGCCGCCAGGTACGACTGCGTGCCGCCCCAGCAGTACCCGACCGCGCCGGTGCGACCGGAGTGGCGCACCACCGCAAGGGCCGCCGCGATATCCCGCAGGGTCGTTTCGGCCTTGAGCTGTTTGACATAGCCCGCGCCCAGCTGCATGTCGCCCGAGGTGTAGTTGAGCTCGATGCCGCGCCGCACCCGATCGAACAGGCACGGCGCGATGGCGGTGTAGCCCTCGGCGGCGAACCCGTCGGTCACTTTGCGGATATGACTGTTGACGCCGAATATCTCCTGCAGCACCAGCAGCGCGCCGCGCGCGCGTCCCGGGGGCGCGGCGAGCCAGGCCTGAAATTCGTGGCCGTCGCGCGCCATGATGGTGGTGAATTGACCCATTGGGTGGCATTCTAACGCGCCGCGCCTTCGGAGGAACTCATGCTCGTCGGATCCGTGATCAAGCGGGTCGCCATCGTCGGTGGCGTACGAATTCCGTTCGCCCGTTCCTATTCCGCTTACGCCACCGCCAGCAATCAGGACATGCTCACGGCCGCGTTCCGCGGCCTGGTCGAGCGCTTCAGGCTGCAGGGCGAACGGCTCGGCGATGTGGCGGCCGGCGCGGTCATCAAGCACACCCGCGACTACAACCTGGTGCGCGAATGCGTGCTCTCGAGCGGGCTCGACCCGCACACGCCGGGGCTGGACATGCAGCGCGCCTGCGGCACGAGTCTCGAGGCCGCGATCGACATCGGCAACAAGATCGCGCTCGGACAGATCGAGGCGGGCATCGCCGGCGGCACCGACTCCATCAGCGATGCGCCCATCGTCTATCCGCGCTCCTACCAGCAGCTGCTGCTGGCGAGTTACCGCGGACGCGGTGCGTGGCAGCGCCTGAAGCCGTGGTTCGGACTGCGGCCGAAGGACTTTCGGCCGGTGCTGCCTGCGGTGGTCGAGCCGCGTACCGGGCTGTCCATGGGGCAGAGCGCGCAGATCATGGCGCAGCAGTGGCAGATCGGGCGCGCCGAGCAGGATCAGCTTGCCTACGACAGCCACGTGAAGGCGGCGGCGGCATGGCAGGGCGGCTTCTACGATGACCTGGTCATCGGCTACCTGGGACTCAAGAGTGACAACAACGTGCGCGCCGACACGAGCCTCGAGAAACTGGCCAAGCTGCGGCCGAGCTTCTCGGCCGAGGGCACGCTGACGGCCGGCAACAGCACGCCACTCACCGACGGCGCGAGCGCGGTGCTGCTCGCCACTCCCGAGTGGGCGGCCAAGCGCAACCTGCCCGTGCTCGCCTACCTGCGCTACGGCAAGGCCTGGGCACTGGACTTCGCCGGCGGCAAAGAGGGCTTGCTGTTGGCCCCGACCTACGCAGTGCCCGCCATGCTGCACGATGCGGGTATTGGCCTGCAGGAGTTCGATTACTACGAGATTCATGAGGCATTCGCCGCCCAGGTGCTGTGCACGCTCAAGGCGTGGGAGTCGGCGGATTACTGCCGTGACGTGTTGGGACTGCCGGCGGCTCTTGGCAGCATCGATCGCGCCAGGCTGAACGTGAAGGGCGGCAGCGTCGCCCTTGGTCATCCGTTCGCGGCCACCGGCACGCGCATCCTCGCGACGCTTGCCAAGATCCTCGCACTCGACACGCACGCGCGGCGCGGCCTGATCTCGGTGTGCACGGCGGGCGGCATGGGCGTCACGGCGATCGTAGAGCGCTGACCCGCTGAGGAGTGAGCTATGAGTACCCACTGTAAGAGCATGGCTCGTGCCGCAGCGCTGGCCAGCGTTGCGCTGCTTACGGCCGCAGCGGCGCGTGCCGATTTCCAGGCGGCGCTGCGCGAGTACAACGCCGGGCATTACGACACCGCGCACAGCCAGTTTCTCGGGCTGGCGGAACTTGGCGACTGCTCCTCGCAGTTCAATCTCGGCGCGATGGCACTCAAGGGCCAGGGCGGCCCGCAGGACAACGGCAGCGGCGTCGGCTGGCTGCAGGCGGCCAACAGCAACGGCTGCCAGCAGCTCGTCGGCGCCAAGCTCGGCGCCCTCACCGCGAGGCTCAGCCCCGCCGAGTCGCAGACCGCAGCCCAGCTCGTCGGCCGTTACGGTCACGAGGCGCTGCGCGCGCAGGGCGTCATCGACCCGGACTTCACCTGCCGCGACACCAGCGCCGCGCAGGTGGCCTCGATGCCGTCGCCGGAATACCCGCACCAGCAGGCGGCCCCGCGTCAGAACGCCATCGTCATCACGGCGCTCACCGTCGGGGCCGACGGGCACGCCCGCGACCCGGAAGTCCTGCTGGCGGTGCCTGAGGACGGATTCGCGGCGGCGGCCGTGGAGGCCTGGCTCAATGCGCAGTTCACGCCCGCCATGCGCAACGGGCAGGCGCTGCCTTCGCGCCTGGCGGCCAAGCATGTGTTTGCGTTCCAGGGCGGCCAGCCGCTGGCAGACGCCGATGCGTTCAGGCGGGCGCGGCCGGCGGCGGACACCGGCGACCCCTCCGCCGAATACCTGGTCGGGCTGACCGGGACCGTCGATGCCTCGCTCGGCATCCCCTCGGCGCGGGCGGGCCAGTTGCTGCTCGGGGCCGCGCGTGACGGTGACGCTCAGGCGCAGTACTGGATTGGCAGCGAGCTGCGCGCCAGCGCTGAGTGCCACCCGCAGGCCGATGGCAGCGTCTGGCTGCGTCACGCCGCAGAGGGCGGCAGCGCTGCCGCGCAACTGGTGCGCGCGGGCGATCTGCTCGGGGGCGCACCGAGTGCTGCCCAGGTGACCGAGGCGCGCGCGCTGCTGCAGAAGGCGGCAAGTTCCGACAGCTACTACGTGCGCAAGCACGTGGTGGCGCTACTGGCCGCCTCTCCGGTGGCGGCGGCGCGTGATCCGGCCACCGCACAGAGCGTGGCTGTCAAACTCGCCGCGGGCGAGATTCAGTCCGATCCGCAGATGTTTGAAGCCCTGGCGGCGGCGGCCGCGGCGAACGGCGACTTCCAGAATGCTGTCGCGCAGCAGCAGCGGGCGCTGCACAAGGCGCAGAGCCTCGGCTGGGACACGCGCTTGATGTCCGAGAGGATGGCTGCCTATCGCGCCGGCCGGGCGTGGCGGGGAGATCTGTTCGCGTCTTCGTAGGCGAACCCGCCATGAGTCGCCCCGGCATCGACCGCGTCTTTGAGCGACGCCTCTCCAGCCTCGTCAACGGCGGCGAACCCCAGATCCTGCAGGGCGGCCGCAAGGGCGTCGAGAAGGAATCGCTGCGCGTGCTGCCTGACGGCAGCCTTGCGCACACGCCGCACCCGCGCCTGCTCGGTTCCGCGCTCACCAACGAGCACATCACCACCGACTACTCCGAGGCGCTGATCGAGCTGGTCACACCGCCCTTCACGCAGTGCTGGGAGCTGCTGCAGTACCTGCTCGACCTGCACCAGTTCGTCTACCGGCACCTGGGGAACGAGCTTTTGTGGGCGACGAGCATGCCGTGCGCCATCGAGCGGGATGAGGACATCCCGCTGGCGCAGTTCGGCGGCTCTCACGTCGGGCGCATGAAGACCGTGTACCGCAACGGCCTCGGCCTGCGTTACGGGCGGATGATGCAGGCGATCTCCGGCGTGCATTTCAATTACTCCTTCCCGGTGCCGTTCTGGGAGGCCTGGGCGGCGGCGCGCGGCACGCCAGGGCAGGGCGCGCCGTTCGTTTCCGCGTGCTATTTCGACCTGCTGCGCAACTACCGCCGCTACGGCTGGCTCGTGCTGTACCTGTTCGGGGTCTCCCCGGTGGTGTGCAAGTCGTTCCTGCACGGGCGCAAGCTCGGGCTTAGCGATCTTGGCGCCGGCACGGCTTTCGGGCCGTACGCGACCAGCCTGCGCATGAGCGACGTGGGCTACCGCAACCGCAACCAGGCCGGACTCGAGGTGTCGGTCAACAGTCTCGAGGAGTACGTGGGCGATCTGACGCGCGCGATCAGCACACCGCATCCGCCCTACCAGGCGCTCGGTGTCGAGGTGAACGGGGAGTACCGCCAGCTCAACGCGAACATCCTGCAGATCGAGAACGAGTACTACAGCTTCATCCGTCCCAAGCGCGTCGCGCGCTCGGGCGAGCGCCCCACCAAGGCGCTGCGCCGCGCCGGCGTCGAATACGTCGAGGTGCGTGCACTCGATGTGAGCGCTTTCGATCCGGTCGGCGTGAACCAGAACAAGCTGCGCTTTCTCGAGGCGTTCCTCGCACTGTGCCTGATGAAGGACAGTGCGCCGATCGCCTCCGCCGAGCAGAGCGCGCTGGATGAGAATCACGTCATCGTGGCGCGGCGCGGGCGTGAGCCGGGACTTACGCTGTGGCGCGAGGGTCGCAGCGTTCCCATGCGCGAGTGGGCCCGGGAGCTGCTCGACTCGATGACGGGAATTTGCGACGTCCTGGACGCCGGCGATGCCTCGCGCCCGTATTCGCAGGCGCTGGCGACACAGTCGGCCAAATTGGAGGATGTCGCGCTGACGCCGTCCGCCCGGCTGATGGCCGAGCTTAACGCCGGCGAATCATTCTTCGATCTCGCGCTGCGCATGTCCGCGACGCACAAGGCATATTTCCTCGATCTGTATCCGCCCAACGAGGAGAGGCTGCGCGAATTCTCGCAGGAAGCGCAGCAATCCCTTGCTGCGCAGCAGAAGATCGAGTCATCCGATACGGGAACGTTTGCGCAATATCTGGCGCGTTATTTCGCCGACTGAGCTTGTTGCAGGATGTGCATTCAGCTGCGGTTAACCTTACATAATCAGACACTTCTGAAGTTAGCTTTTAGTTAGCTTTTGGAATGCGGACGACATAGACTTTGTGAGCCACGTCGCACTAGGGAAGGGCAACGGGCACATGAGAGTTAACAGACGTCCCTTCGACAATAAGCGGGAGTGCGAGGAGATGAACAGGAAAGGCGCTGAAGGACTTCCGGTGATTCAGACTGTGATACCGGCGGCGAATGAGGAATTCACGGATACGCTCAACGCGATCGACGGAGCGAACGTTGCGCACTCGGGCTGGGATCCGTACGAAGTGTGGCGTACGCGCGTGAAGGCAAGCTTCAGGCTGGAACAGGAAAGCACGCGCGATCAACTGCGTGGTTGATCGCTGCGCGTGAAGGTCTAAGCGCGCTGAGGGGAGCGGCGCTTGCAAAGTACCTATGCACATGAAACGCCGTCGGGCAAGCCGACGGGCGCGCGCCGCCTGCTGCTGCGCTTCCCCGACCCGGAACTCGAACTCCAGTTTCGGCTGAGTTATCGCGCGGCAGCGCGACTGTGGGTGCGCATGAGCCTCATCGTGGCGCTCTCCACGGTGCTCGGCTTCGCCATCATCGATCACTGGCTGCTGGTCGGGCCGCGTCTCGCGCGCCCGGATGTCTGGCGCTTCGGGCTGCAGCTGCCGCTGGTGCTGATCATGATGGTGCTCACCTCGCCGCGGCTGTACCAGCGCTGGTACCAGGGCGCCATTCAGGCGGCGGCCCCGCTGTTCGGGGTCGGCACGGTGCTCATGGCCGTGGAGGCGACCCCGGCGCAGCTGCCGCTGGTGGCGGCGCGGCTATTGCTGGCCGCGTTCTTCTTCTACTTCATGCTCGGCCTGTCATTCAACGCGGCGCTGCGCAGCAACCTGCTGCTGATCTGTGCCTACGCCACCGCGGCGTTCGCGGGAGCCATCGACCCGGTGGTGGCCACCTATTCGCTGTTCGTGCTGTTCTGCGCCAATCTGATCGGCGGCGCGGGCAGCTACGCGCTCGAGTACGCCAACCGCGTCGCGTTCCTCGAACGGCGCCGGCTCGCGGAAGTCGCAACCCACGACGGACTCACGGGGCTGTTCAACCGCGCCGCGCTCGAGGAGCAGGCGCGCAGCCTCTGGCAGCACGCACGGGTCGCGCGGCTGCCGGTGTCGGTGATGCTCATCGACATTGATCACTTCAAGGCTTACAACGATCGCTACGGACACCAGGCGGGCGATCGCTGCCTGCGCGCGGTTGCCACCGCGATTCGTGCAGCGGCGCGGCTGCGGCCGCTGGACGTCGTGGCGCGCTACGGCGGTGAGGAGATCATCGCGATACTGGTGGGCGGCGATCGCAACGACGCTGCCAGAGCGGCCGAGGGCGTACTCAAGGCGGTGGCAGACCTTGGCATCGAGCATGCCGCATCGCTCACCCGACCCCAGCTGACGGTGAGCGTCGGGGTCGCCAGCGTCGATCCCGGCGGCGATTACTCGCACGAGCACGCGGTGCGCCTCGCCGACATCGCGCTCTACGCTTCCAAGGCACAGGGCCGCGACGGCTGGTCGTTTTACGATGCGGCCAGCGAAGATGACGGCGCCGGCGAGGATCTGCTTAAGAACGCAAGCTGACGCGCTGCTGCCGCAAGCGGTCGCGTCAATACCCCGCCCGAGGCATTGTTCGCCGGGCTCGCCTGCCGCGACACTCACCTGAAGGGTCGGTGGCAGCAAAGCTGCGTTGCCTCACTTGCGCTGAGGCGCGCTAGCCCCGATCCTCCCGCCATGAATGCACTCTCGGTTCGCGGACTGACCAAGACCTACCGCAACGGCGTGCAGGCGCTGCAGGGCGTGGATCTTGAGGTCGAGCGCGGCGACTTCTTCGCGCTGCTCGGCCCGAACGGCGCCGGCAAGACCACGCTGATCGGCATCATCACCTCGCTGGTGAACAAGAGCGCAGGCGAGGCGCGCGTATTCGGCCACGACATCGACCGCGAGCTCGAGGCGGCCAAGGCCTGCATCGGCGTCGTGCCGCAGGAAATCAACTTCAACATGTTCGAGACGCCGTACACGATCGTCGTCAACCAGGCGGGCTTCTACGGCATCGCGCGCCCGGTAGCACGCCAGCGTGCCGAGAAGTACCTGCAGCAGCTGCAGCTTTGGGATAAGCGCAATGGCATCTCGCGCGGCCTGTCAGGCGGCATGAAACGGCGGCTGATGATCGCGCGCGCCCTGATGCACGAGCCGCGCCTGCTGATCCTCGATGAGCCGACTGCGGGCGTCGACATCGAGATCCGCCGCTCGATGTGGGAGTTCCTGCGCGAGATCAACCAACGCGGCACCACCATCATCCTGACCACCCATTATCTGGAAGAGGCCGAGACGCTGTGCCGCAACATCGCCATCATCAACGGCGGACGAATCGTCGAGCGCGACCGCATGAGTAGTCTGCTGCGCCGCCTGAACGTGCAGACCTTCGTGTTGAACCTGCGCGACTCGCTCAGCGCGCCCCCGCCGCTGGCCGGCTACATCACCACGCTGGTGGATGATCACACGCTGGAGGTCGAAGTGCCCAAGGAGGAGAGCCTCAATGGCATCTTCGCGCGCCTGTCGGCGCTGGGCGTCGAGGTGCTCAGCATGCGCAACAAAGTGAACCGTCTCGAGGAGATCTTCATGCGCCTGGTCGAAGGGCGCGGCGCCGCGCCCGACAGCGCGCGTGCCGGAGCGTCAGCGAAATGAGCAGCGTAGTGGAGCGGGTGGCGCCTCCGATCAGGCTGAACGTGGTGCGCTGGATCGGCTTTCGCACCATCGTCATCCGCGAGTACGGCCGCATCATACGTATCTGGGCCCAGACCATCGTGCCGGCAGTGGTGACTTCGGTGCTGTATTTTGCGATCTTCGGCAGCCTGATCGGGCGGCGGGTCGGCGCGATGGGCGGCTTTGACTACAAGCAGTACATTGCACCGGGCCTGATCATGATGGCGGTGATCACCAACTCCTACGGCAACGTGGTGGCCTCCTTCTTCGGTGCCAAGTTCGGCAAGCACGTGGAGGAATTACTGGTCTCACCGCTGCCGAACTGGGTCATCGTCGCAGGTTACGCCACCGGCGGACTGGTGCGCGGCGTGCTGGTCGGGGCCGCCGTGACCGTCGTGTCGCTGATCTTCACGCACCTGCACGTGCAGCACCTGGCGGTGGTGCTGGCGGCGCTGCTGCTCACCTCGCTCACCTTCGCGCTCGGCGGTTTTCTCAATGCGCTGTTTGCCAAGAACTTCGACCAGGTCAACTGGATCCCCTCCTTCGTGCTGACGCCGCTCACCTATTTCGGCGGCGTGTTTTACTCGGTCAGCCTGCTGCCTGACTGGGCGCGCACGCTCAGTTACGCCAATCCCATCCTCTACATGGTCAACACCTTTCGCTTCGGGTTCCTCGGCGTGTCGGACGTTGACGTGGGCGTCGCCTTCACGCTGATGGCGGCAGCGGCGCTCACGCTGTTCGCGACCGCAGTCGTGCTGATGAACCGGGGCACGGGAACTCGGGAGTGAAGGGGGCCATCGCGCTGGTCAGCGCGCGCGCCGCGCGCGCTCTGGATGAGGACATGCCGCCGCTGATCGGCGCTTTCGCCGCGGCCGGCGTGCGCGCAGAGATTGCCGACTGGGATGACGAGGCGGTGGACTGGGCGGCCTACGATGCGGCGCTGTTGCGCTCCGCCTGGGATTACACCGAGCGGCTGCCGCAATTTCTCAGCTGGGTGGAGCGCACCGCATCCCTCACCCGGCTGCTTAACCCTGCCGCGGTGGTGCGCTGGAACGCCGACAAGCACTATCTGCTCGAGCTCGCCGCGGCCGGTGTGCCGATCGTGCCCAGCACCTTCGCCGAGCCTGGTGCGCAGGAGGCGCAGGTGCTCGGGAAATTTCTCGGTGAACACGCCTGCGCGGAGCTCGTGGTGAAACCGGCCGTGGGCGCCGGCTCGCGCGATGCCCGCCGGCATCCCTCAAGTGCCCGGCAGGAGATTCTCGGGCACATGCGTGCGTTGCTGTCGGGCGGGCGCAGCCTGATGCTGCAGCCTTACCTGGAGGCGGTGGACCACCACGGCGAGACGGCGCTGATTTTCATCGCCGGCGCCTTCAGCCACGCCGTCCGCAAGGGGCCGCTGCTGCCGCCCGGGGCTGCCTCGACCACGCAGCTGTTCGCCGCGGAGACCATCCAGCTTCGTGCTCCCGGTGCGGACGAGCTCGCCGTTGCACGGCGCGTGCTGGCGCTGCTGCCCTTCGGTGAGCTCCTGTACGCGCGGGTGGATCTGATCCGCGGCCCGCACGGTGAGCCGCGGCTGCTCGAGCTTGAACTCGCCGAACCGTCCCTGTTCCTGGCTCACGCGCCCGGTTCCGCGGCGCTTCTCGCCCGGGCCCTTCTCGCGCGGCTGCACTAGAGTTTCTGATTATGTGACGTAGAACACAAAATAACGCGGCTAAGTCCTTGGAGAAACAAAACTTTCACATTTCTTTCATGTGGCTGACGCGCCGTTCCGCGAGCCTGTACACGGACCGAAGGCGTTGCACGGAGGGCTTAGCCACATGAAAGCGACCGGCTTGAATACCCTGATGGCGCGGATCGATGCCGCCGAGTACGGGATGTGCCGCAGGCTCAACCGCGGCGCGACGCGTGCGCTTCCCCGTCTCATCTTCCAGATCGCAAGCCGCCTGGGTAATGGCACGCTGTGGTACCTGGTGATTTTCGCGCTGCCGGCACTGTACGGGGCGGCAGCCGTCAGGCCCGCGATCGTCATGGCCGCCACCGGCGTCATGGGGTTGCTGCTGTACAGCGGGCTCAAGCGAATATTCGTGCGCGAGCGCCCATTCATCACCCACGCCACGATCGATCGTGCCGCAGCTGCGCTTGATCGCTACAGCTTCCCTTCCGGCCACACCCTGCACGCGGTGTCCTTCGCCTGGCAGGCCAGCGCGCATTTCCCCGAACTCGCCTGGGTGCTGGTGCCGCTCGCCGCTCTCATCGCGGCCTCCCGGGTCGTGCTCGGGCTGCACTATCCGTCGGACGTGCTCGCGGGGGCTGCCATCGGCGCAGCTCTGGCGCAGCTCGGCCTCGCGCTGGCCTGAATCGAGGTGGCTGCCGAGCGAGCCTGGCGCGGGCGCTGTTAGCGCATGCGCGTGCTGTTCATCTCTGACGTCTACTTTCCGCGCGTCAACGGCGTTTCGACCTCCATCCGCACCTTTCGCCAGGACCTGGCGAACTGCGGCGTCGACACGGTGCTGGTGGCGCCGCGCTACGACGCTGCCTCAGCGCGCGCCCCAACCAAGCACGACGCAGCCTCAGCCGGCGAGGAGGCCGGCGTGCTGCGCGTGCCCGGCGCGCGCGTGCCACGCGACCCCGAGGACCGCCGCATGGCCTGGCGGGCGCTGACGCGCACGCTCGATGCGTTGCCGCACGGGGAGTTTGACCTGGTGCACATCCACACGCCGTTCGTCGCGCACTACGCCGGCGTGCGCTTTGCGCGACGTGCGAACATCCCCTGCGTTGCGACTTACCACACTTTCTTCGAGGAATACCTGCACCACTACGTGCCGGTGCTGCCGCGCGGACTCGGGCGGCTCATGGCGCGCGCCTTCACGCGCTCTCAGTGCCGCGCGGTGCAGGCGCTCATCGCACCCTCCGAGCCGATGCGCGCCGTGCTGTGCGCCTATGGAATCACCACCCCGGTGCACGTGGTGCCGACCGGGCTCGCGGCCGATCGTTTTCGCAGCGGCGACGGCGCGGCGTTTCGGGCGCGCGCCGGCATCGCCCCGCAGCGGCCGGTTCTGACCTACATCGGCCGCGTGGCGCACGAGAAGAACATCGGCTTCCTGGTGCAGGTGTTCGCCGAGGTGCTCAAGTGCGTGCCGCGCGCCTTGCTGGTGATCGCCGGCGAAGGCCCGGCGCGCGATTCGCTGCGCGCCAAGGTGGCCGCGCTCGGACTCGAGCGCCAGGTGCACTTTGCCGGCTACCTCGAGCGCGACAGCGCGCTGCTCGACTGCTATGCCGCGGCCGATGTGTTCGTGTTTGCCTCGCGCACCGAGACGCAGGGGCTGGTGCTGCTTGAGGCGATGGCGCAGGGCGCCCCGGTGGTATCGACCGCTGAGCTCGGCACACGCTCGATCCTCGTGCCCGCAAGCGGGGCGCTGATCGTGCCGGAGGAGCCGGCCGCCTTCGCCGCCGCGGTGGTGCGGGTACTTGGCGATGCGGGCCTGCGCGAGGGGATGTCGGCGCGCGGCCGCGCCTATGCGCGCACCTGGTCATCGCAGGCCATGGCGCAGCGTCTGGCTCACCTCTACGGCGAGCTGCTTGGCGAGCCGCACGCGTTGGCCGTCTGACTCATTAAGCCGCCTCACGCACCCGGTCAGTCGTCTTCACCCGGCGACAGCAGTGGACCGCGGGCGGTTCTGGGCTACACTTTCCCTAACCGCGGGCGTAGGGAGTGGAGCATGGGCGCAAAGCGGGCCCTGATCGTGGACGACTCGAAGTCCGCGCGGCTGTTTCTCGCCCGTGCCCTGGAAAAGTACGAGATCGACGTCGACAGCGCGGAAACCGCGGAAGCGGCGATCGACTACCTCACCAGCAACCGTCCCGACGTGATCTTCATGGATCACCAGATGCCGGGAATGGATGGTCTGCAGGCAGTGCAGCACATCAAGAACGACCCGCGCACCGCCACCATCCCGATCATGATGTACACCTCCCAGGAAGGGGAGTTGTATCTGGGCCAGGCGCGCGCGCTGGGCGCGGTCGGCGTGCTGCCCAAGCAGATCAAGCCGACCGATGTGTCCAAGGTGCTCTATCAGCTGCACCTCGTTCCCGACCGTCGCAGCCCCGACCAGTCGACCTTCACCCCGGTCAACCTGCGCGCGGAAGGCGTGAGCGGGGAGCCCGGCTCGCCCAGCATGATGATGGGCACCAAGCCGCTGACCGACACGACGCTGCGCGAGCATTTCGCGGAGCTGCGCCGGGCGCTGGTGGCGGGGGTCGACACGCAGACCGATCGCATCACCGGTGAGGTGCGCGCACTGCTTCTGGAGATGTTGCCGTCCAACCCGCCGCTGGGCATGCAGCACGCCAGGCCGCCGTGGGCCTGGATCGTGGCGTGCGCGGCATTGGCGGTCGCGCTGGTGAGCACGGCACTGTGGTGGCGCAGCGTGCAACTTCTCGAGGATGTGAAAGTCGAAATCTCGCAGCTGCGCGGAGCGCAGGCGGGCGCGCCCACTGTGGCTGCGCCAGCTCCCGCGCCGGCGCTGGCCTCCCAGGCGGGCTTGCCCGCGGGCGCGCCGGCAACCGAGACCAAGCCGATCGTGGTACCGGTGCCTTACGGGGCCGATGCGCTGGGCGGGGCACGGCTGGAGATCATTCGCCAGCTCCTCTACCGGCTGGCGCGCCAGAAGGTCGCAGGTGTTGCCGACATCAGAACGTTTGCCGGACGCTTTTGCCTGGTCGGAAACGCGCTCGACGGCTATTCGCAGGCGCCCGATGAGACCTTGTTCTCCAAGTGCGACGTGGTCGGAAATCCTTCCGACGAGGCGCTCTCACCGGCGCAGCGCACGCCGCTGGCGCTCGCCAATCTCATCGGAGATGTCCGCAACACCACTCACGGTGCGCTCGAGGTGCAGGTGGCGGTCGGTGATGGCGCCAGCGTTGTCTCCCCCTACCCGACCCCTGCCGCCGATCTCACCGCCGGCGAGTGGAACCGCGCGGCGAGTGCCAACAACCGGGTCGAGATCCGCGTGCGTTGAAGTCGACGGTGCCCGCCGTGCGCCTCGCTGATCAGGACTTGCGGCCTTCGCGCTGGTTGCGCAACCCTCACCTGCAGTCGGTCCTGGCGAGCACCTCCTGGCGGCGCGGCCGCCTGCTCAGGCGCTCAGCCGCGCTCACGGCGGCCGCGCGCGAGCTCATCTTGGACTGTGGCGAGGGAGTGCGCCTGCAGTGCTTCGCCTCCACACCCGCGCTCAGCAGCGGGCGCCCGGTGCTGCTGCTGCACGGCTGGGAGGGGAGCGCGGAATCGCTGTACGTGCTGTCGCTGGCGCAGCAGCTGTTCGAGCAGCGCTTCGAGGTGCTGCGGCTCAACCTGCGCGATCACGGCGATACCCACCACCTCAACCGCGAGCTGTTTCATTCGTGTCGCCTGGCGGAAGTCGTCGGTGCGGTGCGCGCGGTGCAGGAACTCTTCCCGGGCAGGCCTTTGCAGCTGGTCGGTTTCTCGCTCGGCGGCAATTTCTTCCTGCGGGTCGCGGCGCAGGCGCGCGCGGCGCGGCTCGAGCTTGCGCGCGTGATCGCCGTATCGCCGGTGCTGGACCCCGCCGGCACGCTCGGGGCACTGCAGCAGGGTTTCCCGGGCTACGAGCGCTACTTCGTGCGCAAGTGGCTGCGCTCGTTGCACAGGAAGCAGGCGGCGTGGCCTGGCAGCTACGACTTTCGCGAACTCTCACGCATGCGCGACCTGAAACGCATGACCGCGGAACTGGTGCGCAGCCACACCGAATTTGCGAGCCTCGAGGATTACCTGAACGGCTATGCCATCACCGGCGCGCGCCTGGCGCACCTGGAGGTGCCCTCGAGCATCCTCACCTCGCAGGACGACCCCATCATTCCGGTCGCCGGTCTGGCACAGCTGGCAAGACCGGACAGCCTGTCGCTCAGCGTGACACGCTACGGCGGCCATTGTGGATTCTTCGAGCGGCTGAGCGGACCGACGTGGCTTGAACAGCGCATCATGGCGCTGCTCGGGGCGGCGGCGGATCACAGCGCGGCAGGCGCGGTGGAAGAGGGCCTGCGCGAATCAACCTGAAGCGACTGCGCGGGCGGCGCCTTCAGCCCACGGCCCGCCTTTCCTCGAAACGCTGCACGGGCTCACCGCTGGTGACGGTCACTGTGCCGTCGATGACGGCACCCTTGGCGATGGCGATGCTGCCGGCAACGATGTCGCCGTGGATGGCAGCGCTCGAGCCGACTTCCAGCTTGCCCTCGACCACGAGCCGGCCGGTGATCCTGCCGGCAATCAGCGCCGCGGCGGCATGGATCTCGCCCTCCCACTGCGCGGCCGCCGACATGCGCAGGGCGCCGCCGACCCGGCCATCCCCGCGGATGGTCCCGCACAGGACCAGGTCGCCGGCCGCTTCAAGATCGCCGCTCAGGCGCGAGCCCTCGGCGACAAACGTCGGCGCATCGCCGATCTGATCGATCAGCCTGCGCTTCAAACTTTCGATCATCCGGTGCTCCAGGGGCGTGCCGGGGCCATAATACGAATGCCGTCCCCCCAGGATGCCGACCATGGTCACATTCCCAGCATTCCCAGCATTCCCAGCAGGCAGGATGGCGCTTCTAGCGGTCCTGGCGATTGTGGGTGCCGGATGCAGCCGCGAGCAGCAGGACTGGCGTTCGGCCGAGAGCGCCGCTACCAGCGAGGCCTGGGCACGTTTTGTTGAACAGCACCCCGAGAGCGAGCTGGCGGCACAGGCGCGCGACAGAATCGCCCAGCTCGCCGAACAGCGCGACTGGGAGCGCGCCGACAGCCTGGCGAGCGCCGATGCCTACCGCGAGTTCGTGGCGCGGCATCCCACCGGGAAATGGTCGGAAGAAGCGCGCATCCGCATCGAGGCGTTCGCGCTCGGGTCCGCGCCACGGATCGCACCCCAGACAGCCGAGGAAGCCGCGGCGAGCCAGGCCTCCGGAGGCGTGCGGGCGCTGCCACTTGCCGCGGCTGCGCCGGCGCCTTCCCCCGAAGGCAGCGATGCGGTCGCGCCGGCGCCGCCTCAACTGGCACAGGCCGGCGAGCCCGCGCAGCCCCCCTCTTCGGCGCCGCCCGCCGCCCCGGCCGGTCCCGGCGAGGGCGCAGCGCCCGCGCCCGCCAATTACGGCGTGCAGCTCGGCGCATTCGGCAGCCAGGAGAGCGCCCAGGGCGAGTGGCAGCGGCTGCAGGGGCGCTTCGGCACCCAGCTCAGTGGGCTGGCCCCACGCATCGTCATGGCCAGCACCGATTCGGGAACCCTGTACCGGCTGCAGGCCTCGGCCGCCGGCGAGGCCCAGGCGCGCGCGATCTGCAATTCGCTGAAGGAACAGGCGCAGGCCTGCGTGCCGGTCCTGCCGCGCTGACGCCGAGTGCGGCCAAGTCCGGCCGGTTTTGCTCGACTTCGCCCCAAAGTGACAATTCGCGTCACCCGGCCAGTCCGGCGGTAATTCATCTAGTTAATTGTTTTTATTAGCTTTGAGCGGCTGGCATACGCCTTGCTTTGCTATCCCCAGTTGCGAGCAACTTTCCCCTTGTTCGCTCCTGTGCGCCGCGACGCGATTTCCCCCGCCTCGCGGCGCTTTTTTTTGTGTCGCGGCGGGCGGGTGAGCGGAGGGGAGACGGGACCCTGGCTCGAGGGGGATCGAAAACCAAAGCCCCGTCTCCCACTCCGGTCATTGCTGTGTGCCTGCCGAACGTCAGGCCCCTGTCGGCGTGTCCCGCACCGACAGTGCGCAGCGCGCGAGGGCCAAGATACGAAGTGCCTCAGGCCGCGACAAACGAAAAGAATTGGCTGAACGCATGAGGTCCTCTCATGCGAGCTGATACTGCGCCTGCGCCCAGCGGGTGAGCTCGCGCACCGCGGGGCGCTCGGTATCCTTGGGCCGGCTGACCAGGTAGTAGGCATCCGTAGTGGCGAGTTCCACCGCGAACACGCGCACCAGCGCGCCGGAACGGATCCAGGAATCGCACAAGAGGGTGGGAACGAGTGCGATGCCAAGACCCCGTTCAGCGGCGCGCACGACGGCGATCATGGTGTCGAACTCGATCATCTGTTTCGGCTCAGGGGTCGCAAGCCCGACCTCCTCCGCCCAGCTGCTCCAGGCAAACGGGCGTGTGCGGTCCACGATCAGCGGCAGCGTGCCGAACACCTCGCGTCCGAGTCGCGCGACGCTGCCGGCATGTTTCGGCGCGCACACGGCGGTAAACGGGCAGGAGAACAGCCGCACGCTCCTCATGCCCGGGGGCGGAGTGTCCGCGATCAGGATGGACACGTCGGCGGTGGGCGGATGGCTGGCCGGGCGCGGATCGCGCGTGTCGAGCTGCACGTCGATGAGCGGATGGGTGGCACAAAACTCCCCCAGCCGCGGGATGAACAGCTCGTTGGCGAACAGCGCCGGCAGCCGCACGCGCAGCATCTGCCGGCCGTCACGCCGCGCGAACTGGGCGAGAGCGCGGTCGAGGGCCTCCAGGAGCGGCTCGACTTCCTCGAGCAGCCGGTGACCGGCTGTCGTGAGCTCCAGCGCACGCGTCTTGCGCTCGAACAGCCGCATGCCGAGCAGGGTCTCGAGCTCCCTCATCTGGTGACTGACGGCCGAGGGCGTCAGACACAGCTGCGCGGCGGCGAACTTGAAGCTGCGCTGACGCGCGGCCACACAGAACGCCCGCAGGTTGCGCAGAGGCGGGGGTCGGGACAAACGCATCAGGCCACCATCAATTGCGGTTTCTTGAGGAAGCAAGTTCCGTGCCCCATGAAGGACGGCCAAGAGCCCCGCTACAGGCCCGCACGGCCCCCCGCTTGCCTCGTCGGGGTGCCTGAGGGCGCCCCGGTGCACCGGATGGGTGCGCGGGAGCGGGCTAGAATCGCTTATCAGCGCCATGCGGCGCCAAGGCGTGAGCTTCATGGAATTTCGGGACTACTACCAGATCTTGGGGGTCGAGCGCGCCGCCACTGCGGATCAGATCAAGACCGCCTACCGGCGTCTGGCGCGCAAGTACCACCCCGACGTGAGCAAGGAACCCAACGCGGAAGCGCGCTTCAAGGAGATGCAGGAGGCCTATGAAGTGCTCAAGGACAAGGACAAGCGCGCCGCCTACGACCAGCTGGGCAGCAACTGGAAATCCGGGGAGCAGTTCCGGCCGCCGCCGGACTGGGGCAGCGGCTATGAGTTCTCCGGGCGACCGGCCGGGGCGGGAGCCTCAGCAAGGGGACGCCGGCGCGCGGGCCCGTCCGACGGGGCGCATGCTCGGCAGGAGGACTTCAGCGAGTTCTTCTCTTCGCTCTTCGGTGGCGGCACTCCCTTCGCGGAAGCGGCCGGGCGGGGCGGCCGCGATCACCACGCCCGCATCGACATCGATCTTGAGCAGGCCTACCGGGGCACCGCGCGCACGCTCGAGCTGCAGCGCCCCGAGCTCAAGGCCGACGGCTCGGTGGAGTTGCGCGCGCACACCGTGCGCGTCAGCATCCCCGCCGGCGTCACCGAAGGGCAGCTCATCCGCCTGGCCGGGCAGGGTGCGCCGGCCGCCGACGGCGGCGGCGCCGGGGATCTGTACCTCGAGGCACACATCCTGCCGCACAGGGTATTTACCCTCGACGGGCGCGACGTGACCCTCACCTTTCCGGTCGCGCCGTGGGAGCTCGCTCTGGGAGCCTCCGTTGCAGTGCCCACGCTCGGCGGCCCGGTCGAGATGCACATTCCCAGCGGCGGCCAGTCGGGCCAGAAGCTGCGCCTGCGCGGGCGCGGACTGCCCGGGCAGCCGCCCGGCGATCAGTACGTGCAATTGAAGGTGATCCTGCCGCCGGCGGATTCACCGCAGGCGCGGGCGCTGTACGAGCAGATGCGCGCGCAGTTGAACTTCGATCCACGCGCGAACGAGGCGAGGTGATGCATGGTGCGGGTAACTCAGGTGCTCGAGGCCCACGTGCTCGGCGAAGGCGACTGGATCGCCGCGACCGAGATGTGCCAGCTGTGCCGGCTTGATCTTGAGGCGGTGCTCGAGCTGGCTGCGCTCGGCGTGGTGGCGCCGCGCGAGAGTCATCCCGGCCAGTGGCAGCTGCCGGCCACCGCGCTGCCGCGCCTGAAGGTGGTGGGGCGGCTGATGCGCGACCTCGGCGTCAATGCCAGCGGGGCGGCGCTTGCGGTGCAGCTGCTCGAAGCGCAGCGCGAACTCGAGAGCCGCCTGCGCCGCCTGGAGCGGCTCGCTGCGGACTACTGAGCGAAGCTGTCTCCGCCGATGCGCAGCCACTCCTCCTCGGTGGGAGTGCTGGCGCGCCCGAGCACGCGGTTGCGGTGCGGGAAGCGGCCGAACTGGCCGATGATGTCGCGGTGATTTTCCGCCGAGCGCCGCGTGCTTTCGAACGACTCACGCAGCTGCTCGGGCGCCTCGCTCAGCAGCCGCCGATAGGCGGCAACCGATTCGTCCTGCACCTCGTAGCTCTCGGCATGCTGCAGCGGCATGTAGAAGAAGATGCGTTCCACCACGTCCAGCGCCGCATCCGCGGCCGACTGCATGCCCGAGAGCGTCAGCCCCAGGGCTTTCGCATCGCAGGCGAAGGCGCGCGCGGTGCCGCGGAACATGTTGCGCGGGAACTGGTCGAGCAGAATGATGAGGCTCAGGCGTCGGCGCGGGCCGTCCGCCCAGCTGTCGAGTTCGCCGGCGGCCGCACGCGCGTACAGCGCGCCGAAGCGCTGGCCGATCTGCCGGTCGCGCTGACTGCGCAGCGCGGGGGTCTCGCCTCCGAACCAGAAGCGGATGCGCCGCTGCAGGCTGTCGGCCGTCATCGGCAGACGGCCAAACCAGAACTCGCGCACCCCGCGCGCCTCGTCCACGCCTGCTAGCCTGCCTGCGAACGTTCGCGGTCCGACTCGAACAGCTTCTCCAGCTGCTGCGCCGCCTCGCGCGAGGTGGCGAGGAACTTCACCTCGTCCTCTTTGACCTCATACTGCGCCTGAAGTGTCTTCTCGTCGTGCTGGCGGAAACGGCGCACCACCTCGCGCGCTGTGGCCGGTGTATCCCCGAGCGCTTCCAGCACCGACTCCGCCATTTCCAGGCTCGAGGCGTAGGTCTCGCGGATCACCTCGGTCACGCCTGCGTCCATGAGCGAGAAGGCGTGCTGGCGGTTTCGCGCGCGGGCGAAGATCTTCAGGTGCGCAAACTGCTCGCGCACCAGTGTCGCGATGCGCACCGAGGCTTCCACATCATCGACGGCCAGCACCAGGATGCGGGCGGTCTGCGCGCCGGCGGCCCGCAGCAGATCGAGCCGCGAGGCATCGCCGTAGTAGACCTTGTTGCCGAAGCGGCGTACGAAGTCCACGTGCGTCTGGCTGCTGTCGAGCGCCGTGAACGACAGCCCCTTCACCCGCAGCACGCGCGCCACGATCTGACCGAAGCGACCGAAGCCTGCGATGATCACCGGGACCTCCTCCTGGTCGATGGCATCGTAGGGCTCGGCGGGCGGGGCGAGCTTGCGGATCAGGGCTTCGTGCGCGATCAGCAGCAGCGGCCCGAGCATCATCGACAAGGTCACCGCGAGGATCAGAAGGTCGGCCGTGGCCTCATCGAGCAGGCGCTGGCGTGCCGCAAGCGTGAACAGCACGAACGCGAACTCGCCGCCTGCCGGCAGCGCGAATCCCAGCCGGTGCGCGGATTCCCCGCGCAGGCGCGCCAGACGTCCGAGCAGTGAGATGGCAGCGACCTTGACGATGAGGAAGGCGGCGGTGATCGCCAGCAGAGTCAGCGGCTCGGACTTGAAAAGCCCAAGATTCGCCGACATGCCCACCGAGATGAAAAACAGCCCGAGCAGCAAGCCCTTGAACGGCTCCAGATCCGCCTCGAGCTCATGGCGGAACTCGCTGTCGGCGAGCAGCACTCCGGCGAGAAACGCGCCCAGCGAGGCGGAAAGACCCACCAGATTCGCCAGCAGCGCCGTGACGATGACGGTCAGCAGCGCGGCCGCCGTGAACACCTCGGACACCCCGACACGCGCGACCAGGCGCAGCGCCGGACGCAGCAGCAGGCGGCCGCCACCGATGATGACCAGCGCGATCATCGCCAGAAGCTTCAGGAGCGCGAGCCACCAGCTCTGCGAGGGGTGTGCGGAGGCGAGCGGGGAGAGCAGCGGCAGGATCGCGAGCACCGGCAGCACGGCCAGATCCTGGAACAACAACATGCCGAACGCGGCGCGTCCGTACTGAGTCTTCAGCTGCTTGCGCTCGGCGAGCAGCTGCAGCACGAGTGGCGTGGAGGACAGCGACAGGCCGAAGCCGATGATGCCGGCGGCGGTGAGCCCCTGGCCGAGTGCCAGGGCGAGCCCGCCTAGCAGCAGCGTGCACAACGCGACCTGGGCGGCTCCCAGCCCGAATACGATGCGGCGCATGACCCACAGCCGCGTCGGTTGCAGCTCAAGGCCGATGACGAACAGGAGCAGCACGATGCCGAACTGCGCGACCTGCGCGATGCGGCCGACTTCGCCGACCAGATTCAGGCCCCACGGGCCGATGGCCAGTCCGGCCGCGACGTAGCCGAGGATCGAACTTAGGCGCAGGAAGCGAAACAGCGAAACCGCGATGACGGCGGCGGCCAGGAGAATGGCGGTTTGCTGCAGCGTGATCATGCCGGTGACGGGGATTCTCGCAGGAATCGCCCCGGCGGTGCCCTTGAGTTTGCTCAACGCCATCCCCAGCTTTGTGCCGATGCTCGATAGTGAAATGAGCGGGGCACCGGATGCGCAGCAGTCCGCGCCGCAGGCGGCGGACGATCTGCTGGATGCCTATTCAGCCGCGGTCGTCGGCGCGGTCGAGCAGGTGGGCGCGGCCGTCGTCAGCGTGTACGTCGGGGGCGCCGCGGAAGCGGCGCAGGCGCGCGGCGGCGCCGGCTCCGGCGTCGTCGTGACGCCGGACGGCTACCTTCTCACCAATGAGCACGTCGTGCAGAACGTCAGCGAGGCGCGGGTCGCCTTCGTCGATGGCCGCAGCGTGCCGGCGGTGGTCGCCGGACGCGATCCGGCCACCGATCTTGCCGTGCTGCGCGCCCAGGCCGGTGCACTGCCCTATGCACAGCTCTCGGGCGCGCTGCGCCTGCGGGTGGGTCAGCTGGTCGTCGCGGTCGGCAATCCCTTTGGATTCGAGTCGACCGTGTCAGCGGGGGTGGTCTCAGCCCTCGCACGCTCGCTGCGCAGCCGCCAGGGGCGGCTCATCGAGGGCGTGGTGCAGCACACCGCAGCGCTCAACCCGGGAAACTCCGGCGGCCCGCTGGTGGATGCGCACGGCCGGGTGACCGGCATCAACACCGCCATCATCGCCATGGCGCAGGGAATCGGTTTCGCCGTGCCCGCCGCGACCGCCCAGTGGGTATTGACGGAAATCCTCACTCAGGGGCGGGTGCGGCGCGCCTGGCTCGGAGTGGCCGCGCGCGACCGGCCGCTCGATCTGCGTCTGGTGCGTGCGCTGCAGCTCACCGTCCCGCGGGCGGTGGAGGTGCTGTCGCGCGAGGCGCAGGGACCGGCAGCAGAATCGGATCTGCAGCCCGGCGACCTGATCGTGGCGGTAAACGATCAGCTGGTCGATGGCGTCGATGCCCTGCACCGGCACCTCGGGCGCGTGCCTCCGGGCAGCGACATCACCCTCACCATCGTGCGCCGCACGCAGCGGCTGAGCGTTGCGCTCACCGCCCGCGAGCCGCCTCCTTAGAGACTCACTCGCAAAGGCCCGCCAGGTAATCCTGGGCCGCGGGCGAGAGGTGCACGAGCGCCAGTGCACGCGCCCTGGGAGCAGCCAGGATGTACTCCAGCGGTCCGCACACCAGTATCTGCCCGATGCGCGGATGGCGCAGCGAGGCCCGCGCCATCCTGTTCAGGAGCGTAAAACCGCGGCTGATGATCCGCCGGGAGGCGCGGTTGTGCTCGATGGAGCGGGCGAAGTATTCCCCGAAGCGGGCGTACAGGAAGTAGTCGTCATCGCCGACCTGAAAGCGCGCCTCGGCGAAGAAATCGGGGAAATTTCTCTCCAGGTAGTGGTTCAGGCGTTGCAGGCGGGGCTCAGAGTCGCTGTCAGTCGACACTTTGCGCGTTTTCATTTTCGGTGCAGCACCTCGAAGTCCGCTGATGTGACGGCGGCGCGAATGTTGGGGCAGCGCGCACTACGATGCAACCGCGCTGCGCACGAAAACCGCAAGACTTCGCCAGACGGTACGACACCTGCCGGCGCCGCGGATGGCCGGGTGGCAGTTCCGGAGGCTCGAAGTCCGCGCCGGGGTCGCGCGTCATGCCGAGCCGCTGCATCACGGCGCGCGAGCGCAGATTGGCCGGGACGGTGAACGAGACCCCCTGCGGCACGGCGATGGTTCTCGAAGGCAAATCGCAGCGACTCCCGCGCCGCCTCGGTGGCGTAGCCGGGGCCCCGGCAGGCGCTCTTCAGGCGCCGGTCGGCCGGCGACGCAGGCTGTGAAGTCAGTCGTGTACGAGGGGACGGACAGTTCCAACCCAGCCGAGGGACTCGCCGCGGCTGCGCAGTCCCCACCCGCGCTCCACCAGTGCGGCCCTTACCGTGCCAAGGCGAAGTCGTCACGAACGGGGCGAGATCGCTCTCGCGCCAGGGCCGCAGCTGAAGCCGGGGAGAGTTGAGTACGGTCATCAGTGCTTGCAAGAGCCTTCAAGGCCGGTATTATCGAATCCATAGTGATGGTGTAAACAGTCGATCGACGGGACAGCGGCCTCACCGCTTCGTCCCCCTTCAGACTGACGTTCGCGGGCCCTGAGCAAGAGCCCTGCGGATCTCCTGAACGCATGATTTGCCGGTGTGTCTGCCCGTCGCGGCTGCTTGGCCTGCGGCGGGCGCTACGCCCGGTCGACTTGTAAGATTCCCGGGACTTTCCACCATGCACGCAGCATCCACAGGCCTCTACAAAGAAGCGTACGAGCGCGACAGTTGCGGGTTCGGCCTGATCGCCAGCCTCGATGATGCCGCAAGTCACTGGCTGGTGGAGACGGCCATCAGCTCACTGGTGCGCCTCACCCACCGCGGCGCCGTCGCGGCCGACGGCAAGACCGGCGACGGCTGTGGCCTGCTGCTCAAGAAGCCGGACCAGTTCCTGCGCGTCCTGGCGGCGCAGTCGGGAATCGCGCTCGGCGAGCAGTTTGCCTCGGGGCTGGTCTTTCTCTCGCGCGATCCCGCGCAGGCCGCCGCCGCCCGCGCAGAACTTGCCAGCCAACTCGCGGCCCAGGGGCTTGAACTCGCCGGCTGGCGCGTGGTGCCGGTGGACCCTGAGGCCTGCGGCGCCGAAGCGCTAAAATCCCTGCCGCTCATCGAGCAGGTGTTCATCAACTGCGCGGCGCCGCAGCTGGATGAGGCCGCGTTCAACCGCCGGCTGTTCATGGCGCGTCGACTTACCGAAAACGCGCGCCGCTCGGACGGCGCCTTCTACCTCGTCAGTCTTTCGGCCAGCACCATCGTCTTCAAGGGCATGGTGATGCCGCAGTACCTTGCGCAGTTCTACCCCGATCTCGCCGATCCCAGGCTCGAGGCCTCGGTGGCGGTGTTTCACCAGCGCTTCTCCACCAACACCCTGCCGCAGTGGCGCCTCGCGCACCCGTACCGCTATCTCGCCCACAACGGCGAGATCAATACCATCCAGGGCAACCGCAACTGGGCCACCGCGCGCGGGCCGCTGCTGCGCTCACCGCTGCTGCCGCAGCTGCAGGAGGCGCTGCCGCTGGTGTCCATGAGCGGCTCTGACTCGCAGAGCCTCGACAACATGCTCGAGGTGCTGCTGATGGGTGGCCTCGACCCGCTGCACGCCATGCGCCTGCTGGTGCCGCCGGCCTGGCACGGTCTGGATGCCCTGGATCCGGACCTGCGTGCGTTCTACGAGTATTACTCGGTGCACATGGAACCCTGGGACGGACCTGCCGGGGTCGTGCTGACAGATGGGCGCTACGCGCTGTGCACGCTCGATCGCAACGGGCTTCGGCCGGCGCGCTTCTGCATCACGAAGAACCGCTGCCTCACGATCGCCTCCGAGACCGGCGTGTGGGACTACCAGCCGGAAGATGTGGTGAAGAAGGGCAAGCTCGGTCCCGGCGACATGATCGCACTTGATCTGAAGAGCGGCAGCCTGCTGTTCACGCAGGATATCGACCAGATCCTGAAAACCCGCCATCCCTACAAGAGCTGGCTGAAGAAGGGCGTGCGTTATCTTGAGAGCGATCTGGTCGACCCGCGGCTTGCGGCCGAACCGATGGACCGCGCGACGCTCGCGCTCTATCAGAAGATGTTCAACGTCACCCAGGAGGAGCGCGACGAGATCATCCGGGTTCTCGCGCAGGACGAGAACGAAGCGGTCGGTTCGATGGGCGATGACACGCCGATGCCGGTGCTGTCGCACAAGGTGCGCTCACTCTACGACTACTTGCGGCAGCAGTTCGCCCAGGTCACCAACCCGCCGATCGATCCGCTGCGCGAGACGATCGTGATGTCGCTGCAGACGCAGATCGGACCTGAGTGCAACATCTTCGTGCCCGCCCCCGAGCACGCCCGCCAGGTCGTGCTCGGCTCGCCGATCCTCTCGCAGCGCAAGCTGCGCCAGATACTGGCGATCGATGAGGTCAGCCACGAGTTCATCGACCTGCAGTACGAGCCGGCCGAGGGTCTGCGCGCGGCGATCGTGCGCATGTGCGCCCAGGCCGAGAGCGCGGTGCGCGAAGGCAAGCTCGTGCTGCTGCTGTCGGACCGTTATCTGGTGAAGGGCCGCATGCCCGCGCATGCGCTGCTCGTGACAGGAGCCGTGCACCACCACCTGGTGAGGGCCGGCCTGCGCTGCAAGTGCAACCTGCTGGTGGAGACCGGAACCGCGCGCGAGCCGCATCATTTCGCCTGCCTGATCGGCTACGGCGCGACCGCCGTGTATCCCTACATGGCCTACCAGGTGCTGTTCGAGATGATGCGCCGCGGGCGCGTCAAGCTCGATTTCGCGGCGCGTCTTGAGCTCGGGCGCAGTTACCGCGCCGGCCTGCGCAAGGGCCTGTTCAAGATCATGTCGAAGATGGGCATCTCCACCATCTCGAGTTACCGCAGCTCCCAGCTGTTCGAGATCGTGGGCCTGTCCGATGAAGTGGTGCAACTGTGCTTCACCGGGACCGAGAGCCGCGTACAGGGTGCGGATTTCTCCGACCTGGAAGCGGACCTGGCGCAGCTCGCGGCGAGCGCCTGGAATCCCCGCGAGGTCATCGGCCAGGGCGGGCTTCTGAAGTACGTGCATGGCGGGGAGTACCACATGTACAACCCCGACGTGATCGCCGCGCTGCAGGCCGCCGTGCTGTCGGGCGACTATGCCCACTACCGCCAGTTCGCGCAGCTGGTGAACCACAGGCCGGCATCGACGTTCCGCGACCTGCTCAGGCTCAGGACGGCCGCCCGTCCGATACCCTTGAGCGAGGTCGAACCCGCGCAGGCGGTGCTGGCGCGTTTCGACAGCGCCGGCATGTCCCTGGGCGCGCTGTCGCCGGAGGCGCACGAGGCACTCGCCATCGCCATGAACCGCCTGGGCGCGCGTTCCAACTCCGGAGAGGGGGGCGAGGATCCGGCGCGCTATCGCACCGAGAAGAACTCCAAGATCAAGCAGGTCGCCTCCGGGCGCTTCGGCGTGACCGCCGAGTACCTGATCAATGCCGAGGTGCTGCAGATCAAGATCGCGCAGGGAGCCAAGCCCGGCGAGGGCGGCCAGCTGCCGGGGCACAAGGTGAACGACATGATCGCCACCCTGCGCTTCGCGCGTGCCGGGGTGGGACTCATCTCCCCGCCACCCCACCACGACATCTACTCGATCGAGGATCTGGCGCAGCTGATCTTCGACCTCAAGCAGGTGAACCCGCAGGCGCTGGTATCGGTGAAGCTCGTGGCCGAGCCCGGGGTGGGCACGGTGGCCGCAGGCGTCGCCAAGGCCTACGCCGACCTCATCACCATCTCCGGATACGATGGCGGCACGGGCGCAAGCCCGCTCTCGTCCATCAAGTACGCCGGCACCCCCTGGGAGCTCGGGCTGGCCGAAACCCACCAGACGCTGCGCCTGAACGATCTGCGCCACCGCGTGCGGCTGCAGGCCGACGGGGGACTCAAGAGCGGGCTCGACGTGGTGAAGGCGGCCATCATCGGAGCCGAGAGTTTCGGCTTCGGCACGGCTCCCATGGTGGCGCTCGGCTGCAAGTACCTGCGCATCTGCCACCTCAACAACTGCGCCACCGGGATTGCGACTCAGCACAACGTGCTGCGCTCGAAATACTTCACCGGGCTGCCGGAGATGGTGATCAACTACTTCCGCTTCGTGGCCGAGGAGGTGCGCGAGATCCTCGCCTCGCTCGGGGTGCGAAGCCTCAGCGACATCATCGGCCGCACCGAATATCTTGAGGTCACCCCGGGCACGACGCCCCGGCAGCGCAAGCTCGACCTCACGCCGATCCTTTCCGGCGCGGGAGTTGCGGCCGAGGTTGCGCGGTTCTGCGCCACGCCCTCCAACACCCCCTTCGACAGGGGCGAGCTCGCCGAGCGCATGGTGCGCGACATGCTCCCCGCCATCGAGAACAAAACCGGCGGCGAATGGGCCTACCCGTTGAGCAATTTCAACCGCTCGATCGGCGCGCGCCTGTCGGGGGAGATCGCGCGGCGCTTCGGCAACTACGGCATGGAGGATGCGCCCCTCACCGTGCGCTGCACCGGGACCGCGGGCCAGAGCTTCGGGGTGTGGAATGCGGGCGGCCTTAACCTCTACCTCGAGGGGGACGCGAATGACTACGTGGGCAAGGGCATGGCGGGCGGCCGCATCGTGCTGCGCCATCCCGCGCGCGCGCAGTTCGTGGCGCGCGACACCATCATCATGGGCAACACCTGCCTGTACGGCGCCACCGGCGGGCAGCTGTATGCCGCAGGGGTCGCCGGTGAGCGCTTCGCGGTACGCAATTCCGGCGCCGTCGCCGTGATCGAGGGCTCCGGCGATCACTGCTGCGAGTACATGACCGGCGGCGCGGTGTGCGTGCTCGGGCGCACCGGGGTTAACTTCGGCGCCGGGTTCACCGGAGGGTTCGCCTACGTCCTCGATCTTGAGCGCAACTTCGTCGACCGCTACAACCACGAGCTGATCGACATCAGCCGCATCCACCCCGAGGCGATGCAGTCGCACGTTCAGCACCTCGAGGCGCTGCTCGAGCGGCACGTCGCCGAGACCGACAGCGAATGGGCCGCGCAGATCGTGAACGACCTGCGCACCTTCCTGCCCAAGTTCTGGGTGGTGAAGCCCAAGGCGGCCTCCATCGATTCGCTGATCGACAATCTGCGGCGCGCGGCCTGAGGCAGCCTCAAGCGCATGGCCGATAAGAATCTGCAGTTTCTCGATATCCCGCGTGCCGATCCGGCCAAGTCCGCCGTCGAGACGCGGGTGCGCAACTTCCGCGAGATCTACGCACCCTACGACGCGGAGGGCGCCGCACAGCAGGCCGGCCGCTGCCTGGCCTGCGGCAATCCGTTCTGTGAATGGAAATGCCCGGTTCACAACTACATTCCCAACTGGCTGAAGCTCATCGAGGAGGGAAATCTTTTCGAGGCCGCGGAGCTGTCGCACAAGACCAACTCGCTTCCCGAGGTGTGCGGCCGCATCTGCCCGCAGGATCGGCTGTGCGAGGGCGCCTGTACGCTCAATGACGGACTGGGTGCGGTCAGCATCGGCTCGATCGAGAAGTACATCACCGATGAGGCGCTCAGACGCGGTTGGAAGCCGGACATGTCGAACGTCGAGAGCACCGGCAAGCGCGTCGCGGTGGTCGGCGCGGGACCGGCAGGACTTGCGTGCGCGGACGTGCTGGTGCGCAACGGCGTGCAGCCGCTGGTGTTCGACCGCTATGCGCGCATCGGCGGGCTGCTCACCTTCGGCATTCCGCCCTTCAAGCTCGAGAAGGAGGTGCTGGAAAAGCGCCACGAGATCATGGCAGGCATGGGCGTCGAGTTCCGCCTGGGCTGCAACATCGGTTCGGACGTTTCCTTCGACGAACTGCTGGCCGGGTTCGACGCGGTGTTTCTCGGCATGGGCACCTACAGCGGCGTCAAGGGCGGCTTCCCGGGGGAGGATCTCCCCGGCGTGCACGAAGCGCTGCCCTACCTCATTTCCAACATCAACCACGAGCTCGGGTTCCCCGGCGCCGCGCAGGCGCTGATCAGCATGCGCGGCAAGCGCGTGGTCGTGTTAGGTGGCGGCGACACCGCCATGGACTGCAACCGCACCGCCATCCGCCAGGGCGCGGAGTCGGTGGCCTGCACTTACCGGCGCGACGAGGGCAACATGCCGGGCTCGCGGCGAGATTACCGCAACAGCCGCGAGGAGGGCGTGGAGTTTCTCTTCAACCGTCAGCCGATCGAGATCGTGGGCTCAGGATCGGTCGAGGGCGTGAAGCTGGTTGAGACGCAGCTCGGGGCACCCGATGCGCGCGGACGGCGCGTACCGCAGGCGGTGGCCGGATCCGAGCAGATCGTGGCGGCCGATGCGGTGATCATCGCGTTTGGTTTCCTGCCGAGCCCGCCGCCCTGGTTCGCCGACCACGACATCCGGCTGCACGAGGGCGGCCGCGTGCGCGTATCGCTCGCGGCGAGCGGCGCCTTCCAGACCACCAACCCGCGCGTGTTTGCCGGCGGTGACATGGTGCGCGGATCGGACCTGGTGGTAACGGCAGTGTTCGAAGGACGCGAGGCCGCGCGCGGGATACTCGGGTTTCTTGGCGTCGGCTGAGGCGACTCGCCGCGGCGCTGCAAAAAAAGCCCCGCCAGGGGCGGGGCTTTGATTTCGTCGCCTCATCGAGTGACCCGGTGGTTCGCTGTCAGCTCCGGCCACTGCGCGCGCTGGTCGTACTCAAACCTGAGTCGACGCCGTGCACCGGCAGGTCGCGTCATCACGAGCAACTAAACTTTCGGCTGAAACGCTTGGAGCCATCGCTCCGGCTTCTATCGCGAGGCCCGCGTGTTCATCCACGCGCTGTATCGTTCCTGACCACCCCAACAAGTTAGGGGCGGTCCACCCGTGCCCGCGTCGATCCCCGAGCTTTCTGTTGTAAATCCCCTCCAGTCTGAGCGGCGTGCGCGCATCACCGTCCGGGAACCTTACTTCTTCATATCCAGAAATTCGTTCTGGGACGGTATGTTCTGACGCTTATTGTAATCATTCCAGAGAGAATTACCATGTCGCAATTTGTCGACAACGTCGCAGTTTTTTGACAACAATCGGGCAGCCGAGCTGCCGTGAGCTAGAGCGCAGCAAGTCGCCGGCGGCGGCTTCGCATTGCGCTGCAACAAGAATCCGGGCCCTTCAGCGTGCGAGCCGCACGGCTATGCGCACCCCATCCCCCCCGGGGAGGTTCATGGCGCGCGCCTCGCCGCCATGGAACTCCGCGATCAGACGCACGATGTACAGACCGAGACCGAAATGCGGCCGGGTGTCCCCCTCCGGGCGGGATTGCCACAGGGACTCGAACAGCCGCCCCTCGACGTGCGGCGGCAGCGGGGGACCCGGGTTTTCGACCTCGACCACCGCTGAGTGCGCTTCCAGCTGCAGACGCACCGTGATGGTGGCTCCGGCCGCACTGAAGTCCACGGCGTTGTCGATGAGCTTGTCGAGCATCTGCACGATCAGATCGGGTGCCCCGTTCAGGCTGACGGGGTGCGCGGGAAGCTCGCTGCGCAAGCAGCGTGCCGGGAAAGCGTCACCATAGGCGGCGACGGCCGAGGCGAGCACCGCAACCAGGTCGAAATCGACGCGCTCGGCACTGCCGATCGCCTCTTCCACCCGGGTGGCCGCGCCCATGGCCAGGAGAATGGCGCTGAGGCGCTCACTTCCCTGGCGCGCCCGTTCCAGGTAGAGACGCGCCGATTCGCTCACCTGCTCGGCTTCCAGATTGTCGAGCGAGGAGCGCACGATGGTGAGCGGTGTGCGGATTTCATGCGCGAGCTTGCCGGCGAGCGTACGCAGGTAGCTGGTGTACTCGTTCAACCGCGACAGCAGGGTCGAGAAGCCGCGCGCGACATCCCCGAGCTCGTCCTGGACCTCCGTTTCCGGGAAGCTCGTGACGAGGCCCGCGCGCGTCAGCGCCGACTCACTGGCCCGCCGCAGCCGCGCCAGGCGCAGCGCGAGCCATGCGGCGAAGGCGAACATCGCGATCACCGCCACAATGCTCGTGCCCAGGGTGAAGTTCAGCATGCGCGTCAGGGCGTGATCGCGCAGGCGGATCCAGCGATCGGGGGTCTGGGTGACCTGCAGCTTGCCGATCACCGCCGCGTGGTCCCGGTCGTAGATCGGGGCCTCGGCCTCGATGAGCTGCCGATCTTGCGGACGGTCCACGAAACGCCGGTAGAGGCGCGCGAGGATCGGCGCCTCGCTGCCCAGGCTTACCGTCTGGGCGAGCGCATCGGCGCGCGCCAGCACCCGTCCGTCGGGGGTCGACACGGCGAGGCGAATTCCGGGCTGCAGGAACTGTCCGAGGTAGGAGCCCAGGTCGGGCGCCGCCACGATCAGTCGGCCCAGGGTGTGCAGGTCATCGCTGCGCAGGCTTCCATAACTCACCGGCACGCCACCGCGCGCATCGCGATCATCGACCAGCACCCCGAACCGGCTGCCGATCATGGACAGCGGCACGCGCATCTCGATGCGGTAGCCATCCTTGGTGCTCTGCCAGGCGGCACGCACGCGCGGCTCGACGGGCGCGCTCTGCTGCCCGTACTCGCCGGTTTCGATACGCCGTGCGTTGAGCGCCCCCGGGCCGGTTGCGGCGAGGAACAGCTGGTGTTCCTCGCCTTCCTGGTCCTGCAATCCGATCCATACCCGATCGCCGAAGGTCGCAGGGTCGAGCGTGTTGCCCCCGGGAGCATCGAATACCGGGTGCTCGTCGTGCACCTCGAGCAGCACATACAACATGCGCTCGAACACGCCGCTGAGAACGTCGAAATGATGGTGGGCGTCCTTGCGGAAGTGCGCCCAGGCCGCCGGCTCGTGCGGCCAGTCCTCCGAGTAGCCGTCCAGCAGCGGAGCTGCCGTCAGCGCGAGTGGCTTGAGGTCGTACGGGCCGGCCACCAGCACGCCAGCGTCGCGCGCATCGGCCGGGCCCGCTGGCGGCGTGTCGGCCTGCGCCGTGCTTTGCGCATCCGACGGCGGCGGCGACTCGCGATAGAGTAGGTCGGTTCGCCCCTGCAGCGAGGCGGCGATGGTCTGCGAGACCGCCTGCAGCGAGTTGCGCTCGCCCTCGCGCAGCGCCGCTTCCATCTCGCGCGCGTAGTTGCAGCCGCCCCACGGCAGCACCAGCGTGGCGAGGCCGAGCAGCAGAAGCTTTAGGCGCAGGGACATGAGGCTGCGAAGTTATTCGACCCAGCGATAACCCATGCCGTAGACCGTCTGAACGGCGTCGAACTTCGGATCGACGCTCTGGAACTTGCGCCGGATGCGCTTGACGTGCGAGGTGATGGTGTTGTCATCCAGCACGACGTTGGCGGCGTCCATCAGCTGCTGGCGGTTGCGCACATGGCCCGGGTGGCGCGCCAGCGCATGCACGATCCAGAACTCGGTGAGCGACAGCAGTACTACCTTGCCGTCCCATTGCGCCTGCATGCGCTCGGCATCGAGCGTGAGCGCGCCGCGGTGGATGATATCGCTCGCAACGCTCGGCTGGCGCAGCGCCTCGACGCGACGGAACAGAGCATTCACGCGCGCAATCAGGTGCGGCAGGCTCAGGTCCTTGGTGAGGAAATCATCGGCGCCTAAGCGCAGTCCCGACACGGCGTCGATCTCACTGTCGCGGGCGGTCAGGAAGATGATCGGCAGCTCCGCCGATAGCGCGCGCAACTGCCGGCACAGCTCAAAGCCGCCTTCCGGCTCATCCTCGAGCGAGATGTCGATGACGGCAAGATCCGGCAGCCGCGTGCTGAAGGCCTGCATCGCCTGCGCGCGGTCCGCGTAAGTGCGTACCGCGTAACCTTCACGGCTGAACGCGGCGGCGTAGTTGTCGCGCAGGGCCGCTTCGTCCTCGACGATGGCGACGAGACGTTTCATGAGCTCAAGGCTACAGGCTGGGCGCATGCGGTGAAAGCGCACCGGCGGCGCCATCTTTCGCCACAATTCTTCTCAGCTGCGTCAGCTTTGCGCCCGGGCGAATGCGGTTGCATCGCGTGTAATGCCTTCCATGGACACCGGCAGAGAGCACACATGACTTCGTGGCCCCCGCTGGCGCCGGATGGCGCGCACCCGGGCGAAAGACTCAGCAACTGGCTTGCACTGCTCGCGCTGCTCGCCTGCGGAATCCTGTGGGTGCCGGCCGATAGCGGCGTGCCCGTCGCGCCGGCCGGGAGTCTGGCCGCAAGGTCCGCCGCCAGCTCGCAGAATGTGATCCCCGGGTCTGCGATCGTGACCGTCACGCGGGTCGCCGGTGAGGCAGAACTTCACGAAATGACGGCGCACGGCCCGCGCTGAACGGGCGCCCGGGTCACAGTCACTCAACTGCAGGGGCGTCTTCGTTTCCAGGCGGCGGGCAGTTTGCGCAATCCGTGCCGTCTTTTGCGCCCGCGTACCTTCAAAATGAAAGCCTGGCCACTCGTGGCCTTCACAGCGGCGGGAATACGCTGCGCCGAACTCGCGCGCCGAAGCCTCCAGGACCTGCCGCCTGAAGCCTGGGGTGAGCGGTGCCTCAGATCTGCGCCCCTGAGTGAGCGCACGCGCGCCGCAGGGCGGCCCGTTGAGGGCCGGCGGCGCCCGTGCTAGCGTGCCAATAGGCCACGCCGGAAACCAGAACAATCAAACCGCGGCGACGCGCACCTTCACGCCAAGCGCATCGAGAGAGCAATCATGTTCACGCAACTGATCGATCCGCTCGATAACCTCACGCTGACCTGCCTCGTGGCGCTGGTGCCCGTGGTGTTGCTGCTGGTGCTCTTGGCCGTGTTCCGCTGGCCGGCCTGGCTTTCCACGCTCACCGGCTCGATCGTCACCTTCGCGCTGGCGAGCTGGGTGTGGAAGATGCCGTTTTCAGACGGCTCGCATGCCTACGCGTACGGCGCGGCGACGGGCGTCTGGAACGTCGACTGGATTACCTTCTGGGGCATGGTGCTTTTCAACACGCTCGGGGTATGCGGCGTGTTCGAGAACTTCCGCCGCTGGCTGATCGCGCAGGGCAGCATGGACGTGCGCGTGCAGACCATGCTGTTTGCGTGGGCGTTCGGGGCGCTGCTCGAGGGACTGGTCGGGTTCGGTTACCCCTGGGCGGTGGTGGCGCCGATCCTGATCTCGCTTGGCATCTCGGATCTGAATGCGATCCGGGTCGCGGCGATCGCCAACAACGCGCCGGTGTCATTCGGCGCCCTGGGCGCACCCCTCATCGCGCTCGCCGCCGTGACCGGCTATCCGCTGCTCGCGCTGTCCGGTTCGGTCGGCACCGTCGTGGCGGTGCTGGCGCTGCTGCCGCCGTGGGTACTGCTGTACCTCGTGTCGGGCCGCGAGGGCATGAAGGGCGGCTGGCCGCTCGCCGTGGTCGGCTCGCTCGGCTACGTCGCCGGCCAGTACCCGGTCGCCGTGTACCTCGGGCCCTACCTGCCGGACGTGACCGGTTCGATCGCCTGCTTCATTGCCCTCTTGCTGCTTTTGAAGGTCTGGCAGCCCAAAACGATACTCGGTTATGGCGGCGTGCCGGTCGATGCGGCCGTCGCCCGCCAGCACCAGGGGCACGGGCTCGGCTCCGGCGAGGTGCTGCAGGCGTGGATGCCGTTCGTGGTGCTCTTGATCGTGGTGGCAGCGTGGACGGGTCCCTGGTCGCCACTGCCGAAGGTCAGCTGGTTCAAGACCCAGGCCATCGCCTGCTCGGCGCTTGCGGCGAGCTGTCCGGCCAAGGGCAACGTCACCGCGGTGTTCAATTTCGCGCCCTACATCGCCGGCACGGCCATTCTCACCTCCTGGGTGATCGTCGCGCTGCTGCTGATCCTCATGGGCCGTCTCAGGCCCGCGCAGCTCGCGGAAGTCTTCCGGCGCACCTTCCACCAGATGTGGGGCGCACTGCTGGTCGGCGTGTTCATTTTCGGGCTCGCCTACACCTTCAATTACTCCGGCATGGCCGCCTCGCTCGCCAAGGGGTTCGCCAGCATGGGCACGGCGTTCATCATCGTTGCGCCGATCCTCGGCTTCATCGGCGTGGCGCTGTCCGGCTCCAATACCTCGACCAACGCCATGTTCGGCAAGTTCCAGGCGCTGGTTGGCGCACAACTCGGCATGCCGCCGCTGCTGCTGCCGACCCTCAACTCGGTCGGCGCGGAGATCGGCAAGCCGGTGGCGCCACAGACGGCAAGCGTCGGCGTGTCGACCAGCAAGTTCGTGCGCAAGGAGGGCGATGTGATCCGTCACAACATGGGCTGGACGTTCATCCTGCTCGCCTACCTCATCATCATCGCCGTCGGCTGCTACTGGCTGAAGCCCATGGCCATGACGCTGAAGTAACCGCCGGGCGCTGCGGCGGTCAGAACGCGCTCAGTCCGGTCAGCTCACGACCGATGCTGAGCTGGTGGATGGTCTCGGTGCCCTCGTAGGTGATGACACTCTCGAGGTTCAGCATGTGGCGGATGGGCGCGTACTCGGCGCTGATGCCTGAGCCTCCCAGCATGTCGCGGCAGTCGCGGGCGATGTCGAGTGCCATGCGGCAGTTGTTCCACTTGGCGAGCGAGACGTGCGCGGGCTGCATGGTGCCGGCATCCTTCAGCCGCCCAAGCTGCAGAGCCAGCAGCTGCGCCGTCGTAATGCGGCGTGCCATGTCGGCGAGGCGTATCTGGATCGCCTGGTTCTGGGCCAGCGGACGCTCGAACAGCGTGCGTGTGGCGGTGTAGTCGAGGAGTTGCCTAAGACACGCCTGCGCCGCCCCGATCACTCCCCAGCAGATACCGTAGCGTGCCTGCGTGAGACAGGCCAAAGGTCCCTTGAGTCCGACGACACCCGGCAGCACCTGGCTTTCCGGCACCACCACGTTGTCGAAGAACAGCGCCGCGGTGACGGAGGCGCGCAGTGAAAACTTGTGCTGGATTTCCGGGGCCGAGAAGCCAGGCGTTCCCTTGCCGATGAGAAAGCCGCGGATGCCTTCGTCGGTCTGGGCCCACACCACGGCAAGATCTGCGATCGCCCCGTTGGTGATCCACATCTTCGAGCCGTTCAGCACCCAGTCCTTGCCGCGCTTCTTGGCGTGGGTCTTCATGTTGGCCGGATCCGAGCCGCCCTGCGGCTCGGTGAGACCGAAGCAGCCGATGATCTGCCCGCGCGCCATGCCCGGCAGGTACTGCTGCTTCTGCTCGGAAGAGCCGAAGGCGAAGATCGGGTACATGCACAGCGAGGTCTGCACCGACACGAAGCTGCGGATGCCCGAATCGCCGCGCTCGAGCTGCTGGCAGATGAGGCCATAACAGATGGCGTTGAGGCCGGCGCAGTCGTAGCCCTGGATCGAGGAGCCGAGCAGACCTAAGGATGCGAGCTTGGGGATCAGCTCCTTCGGAAAGCGATGCTCCTCGAAACAGTGCTGGATGATCGGCAGCACCTCGCTGTCCACCAGCCGCGCGACCGACTCCTGCACCATGCGCTCCTCGTCGCTGAGCGCGCCCGCGACGCCGTAAAGATCGAGCGGATCGAGGGAGGCATGCCTCGCATCAGCGGCGGCGGGCGTGGAAGCTGCGGCTTTGGCCACTGACGTAGGTCTCCTGCGCAAAAGGCTGCGCCCAAGGGGGCGCGAATGATAACGGGTATCCAGGGTGGAATCACGGCAGGCCTTGGTGCACGCTTCTGCCCATGAAAATCCCCGAGATCCTCATGGTCGAGACGGTCCATCAGCCGGGCAGCCTCGCCAAGGTGCTGCAGGTGATCGCCGATGCGGGACTTGCCATCGAGCACCTGACCGCGCTGCGGCGCGACCAGGGCCGCACGCTCTGGGAGATCACGCTCGAGATGGACGAGGAGGCCGACCGCTCGCTCTACGATCGGATCGGGGCTCTGCCGAATGCGCGCTTCATGGGCAAGTCCGACCGCGTCTTCAACCGTCATCGCGGCGGCAAGATCCGCACCGTCGCGAGCCTGCCCATCAATACCCGCCAGGTGCTGCGCGACGTCTACACGCCCGGCGTGGCGCGGGTCTGCCTTGCGATCCAAAAGGATCCGCGGGCGGCCTACGACTTCACCGCTCTTGGCAGCACCGTCGCCATCGTCACCAACGGGACCGCGGTGCTGGGGCTTGGCAACATCGGTGCGCTGGCCGGCCTGCCGGTGATGGAGGGCAAGGCGGCACTGTTCGCCGACCTCGTCGGCATCAACGGCGTACCAATCCTGCTGAACGAGACCGACCCGTCGCGCGTGGTCGAGCTGGTCGCCGGGATCGCGACCTCCTTCGGCGCCATCCAGCTGGAGGACTTCGCAGCTCCCGAGTGCTTCCAGATCGAGCAGCAGCTGCGCGCGCGCCTGACCAAGCCGGTGCTGCATGACGACCAGCACGGCACCGCGGTGGTGGCGCTCGCCGCGCTCACCAATGCCGCCCGCCGCTCAGGCGTCGACCTGCGCGCGAGCATCGTCGGGCAGATCGGACTGGGGGCTGCCGGCAGCGGCATCGTTCGACTGCTGCGCGCCTACGGTGTGCGGCACGTGCTCGGCACGGACCGCAATCCTTCCGCCGTGGAACGGCTCGGGGTCGAGGGCGTGACGCTCCAGGCGCTCATGCAGCGCTCGGATATCGTGATCGCAACCACCGGGGTGAAGGGACTCATCAAGCCGCAGTGGGTGAGGAAGGGCCAGGTGATCCTCGCCCTGTCGAACCCCGACCCGGAGATCGAGCCCCTGGTGGCGCGCGAGCAGGGTGCGGCGTTTGCCGCCGACGGCAAGGGCATCAACAACGTGCTGGCGTTTCCGGGGCTGTTCAAGGGTGCGCTGGAGGCCCGTGCGGCGTGCTTCTCGGACGCGATGCTGATGGCGGCGGCGAACACCATCGCAGACCTTGCGCGCGGGGATGAGCTGGTGCCCGATCCGCTCGACAAGGAGCTTCACGAGAAGGTGACGGCGGCGGTGCGCGCGGCGGCGGTTCAGTAAGGAACGCTGAAGCGGCGATAGGCGGCGGCCAGCAGCCACAGCGGCCCGATCAGCAGGAACTGCAGGTCCTTGAAAAAGGACGGGCGCTTGCCCTCCACGGCATGCCCGATGAACTGCCCGGTCCAGGCCACCAGGAAGATCGCAAGCGAGCTTGCCCATAGCGGCCAGGGCAGATGGGTGAGCGCCCGGACGATGGCGAACAGGGCGATGAAGGCGATGAGCACGCCCAGGGCGAGCGAGGGCGACAGGACGAGGTAGTAGATCAGCGCTGCGGCGGCGGCGAGTGTGGCCCAGTTGAGCCAGGGCGAAAGGGCGGCAAAGGCCGGGGGGACCGGCACGCACCACAGAACCCCCAGCAGCGCGAGCACGATCGGCGGGACGCAGATCCAGTGCAGGAGCTCATTGGTGCGGTTCTGGTGGCTCTTGCCGTACTCGCTGAGCCAGTCGGCGACGCTTCGCATGAGTCGGACGCTACGCCCGCAAGCCGCAGCGCCGCAAGGCGCTCAAGGATCCGCTCAGGCGGCGGCCATCATTCCGCGCAGCTTCCCGAGTGCGCTTGACTCGATCTGGCGGATGCGCTCGGCGGACACGGCGTACTTGCCGGCCAGCTCGTGCAGCGTGGCCTTGTCGTCGGACATCCAGCGACGCTGCACGATGTCGCGGCTGCGCGCGTCCAGGCGGTCGAGGGCGCCACGCAGACGCTGCGAGGAGTCGTCCGCGCTCTCGGCGTCCTCCACCTGCAGCGCCGGATCCGCATCCGGTGCGGGCAGATAGGCGGCGGGGCTGAACAGCTCCTCGTCGTCGGCCTCGGGCGCCGGGTCGAAGGACATGTCGCGCGCGGCAAGGCGCTTCTCCATCTCGGTGACCTCGGCGGGAGTCACCCCGAGGTCGCGCGCGACGGCAGCCGTCTCCTCGGCCGAGAGCCACGCCAGGTTCTTCTTCAGGCGGCGCAGGTTGAAGAACAGCTTGCGCTGCGCCTTGGTGGTGGCGATCTTCACCAGCCGCCAGTTGCGCAGCACGTACTCGTGAATCTCGGCACGGATCCAGTGAACCGCGAAGGACACCAGCCGCACGTTGAGCGAGGGGTCGAAGCGCTTGACGGCCTTCATGAGGCCGACGTTGCCTTCCTGGATGAGGTCCCCGACCGGCAGGCCATAGCCGCTGTATCCGCGGGCAATGTGCACCACGAAGCGCAGGTGCGAGAGCACCAGCTCGCGCGCGGCGGCAAGATCATCCTTCGAGCGGAAACGCTCGGCGAGGGCTTTCTCCTGCTCGCGGGTGAGAACCGGAATGCGACCAACCCGCTCAAGGTAAGCATCGAGGCTCCCGAGCGGACCGGCTAAAGCCTGATCGCCCGTGCGGGCGACCAATGCGGTACCTGCAGTCATGAAATCTCCCGTGGTTTGGATCGGCATTCTAGCAGTCACTTCGTTAGAGTGCTAAGGCCCGCCGGAGTTCCTCCGAGGGGACCCTTTTTGGGCTTCCGGAACAAGAGCTTACGCGCGCGCCGGCGGCCCCCGGAATCCCTCTTCCGAGGGGCGGCCGATGCCCCGATGGAGGCGCTCCCCGGCTCAGCTTTAGCCGCGGCGGGATTTTGGGCGTACAGTCCGCAGCGTCGCTCCGAACCAAAAGAAAAAGGGCGCTCCATGCTCACCAGCCTCGTCACCGGCCCCTGGCAGTTGTGGCTGCCGATCCTCTTGTCCGCGGGCCTCGTCTTTCTTGCCAGCTCGATCATCCACATGGGCCCCTTCTGGCACCGGAGCGATTATCCGAAGGTGCCACGCGAGGAGGAGGTGCTCGCGGCGCTGCGCCCGCTCGCGATCCCTGCGGGCGATTATTTCCTGCCGCGCGCCTCCGACATGAAGGCCTACAAGACACCCGAATTCTCCGAGAAGCTCAAACAGGGCCCGGTCCTGGTCATGACCGTGATGCCCAACGGGCCGATCTCCATGGGTAGGAGTCTTGCGCAGTGGTTCGTGTTCCTGATCGTGATCGGGTTTTTTGTCGCCCTGATCGCCGCCCACACGCTGCCGCCCGCAACTGCGTACCTGCGCGTCTTCAAGCTCGCCGCCACGGTCGCCTTCATGGCTTATTCGCTCGCGCTGTGCGAGCTGTCCATCTGGTATCGGCGCTCCTGGGGCCTGACCCTGAAGGGGTTCCTCGACGGCGCCATCTACGCACTTCTCACCGGCGGCACTTTCGGCTGGCTGTGGCCACACTAGAGCGTCAAATGGCGCGGGCGAGCGGCGCGTCACACCGCGCGTATGTTATGACCGCGGGCGAACGGTTATGACTTGTTGGGCAGGGGTTGCGGGGTGCTGCGGCAAAGGAACTCATGAATGCATCACGCATGCATGACGTGAACGATGGTCTGATAGACTGAACCCGTTTTGGGGGGCGAGGCGCAGGGGTCATGATTCAGGTTCGCTGGTTACCGATGACGGCAGTGCTGTGCCTGTCATTCGCGGCTGCGCTCGCGCAAGCCGCCATTCCCGCAGGCACGGTGCAGAAAACGCACCTGAAGTACGCCAGCCGTGCATCGCTTGCGGAGCCTGCGCTGCGCTCGAGCGCCGCCCTGGTGCTCGACACCACGCACTCCTCGGTCCTGTATTCGCGCCACTCGGACGTGGCGCTGCCCATCGCCTCGATCACCAAGCTGATGACGGCGCTGGTTGTGATCGACGCCGGCCAGCCGCTCGATGAAGTTCTCCAGGTGGGCAGCGATGACGAGGCCCATGGCAAGGGCGCCTTTTCGCGGCTGCTGCCGGGCACACAGCTCTCGCGCGGCGACCTGATGCATCTGGCGCTCATGTCTTCGGAGAACCGTGCCGCGCACACCCTGGGGCGTAACTACCCGGGCGGCCTGGCCGCCTGCGTGGCCGCGATGAACGCCAAGGCGCGCGAGCTCGGGATGAGCAATGCGCATTTCGTCGAGCCGACCGGGCTTTCGGATGAGAACGTCGCAAGCCCCGAGGACCTCTCGAAGCTGGTCATGGCTGCGGCCAAGGTTCCCACCATCCGAGAGTTCTCCACCGACACCGACTATCTGGTGCAGGTGGGACGGCGGACGGTCCACTTCCACAACACCGACTCCCTGGTCAGCAAGGCCGACTGGAACATCGTCGTGCAGAAGACCGGCTACATTTCGGAAGCCGGACGGTGCCTGGTGATGCAGACCGTGATCGAGGATCGCATCGTGGTGATCGTGCTGCTCAACTCCTTCGGCAAGCGTACCCGCGTCGCCGACGCGCGCCGCATCCGCAAGTGGGTGGAAGCCACGCTCCCGCCGCACGAGCCCGCCGTCGCCGCGAGCACCTGAACAATCCCGTCGCCGCCTGCTCAGGCGCGCGGCTCGATGCCCTTCAAATGCCGGGCGGCTGAGATCCACGCCCCGATCCACCCGAGCGCGACCCCGGCCCCGAGCAGCGTCCCGATATCGGAGGCCGTCGGCCCACGCACCAGGTAGCGGCTGCCGTACAGACGGGCGAGCGTTGCCACCGGCTCGCTGAGCAGCGCGACGGCGATGGCGATGATCCCCCAGGCGAGCAGCGCTCCGCCGAGTCCGTACAGCACGCCGGTATACAGAAACGGCCGGCGCACGAAGGCGTTCGATCCGCCGACGAGCTTGGTCACCTCGATTTCCGCGCGGCGTCCCTGGATCTCAAGTCGGATGGTATTGCCGATGACCGCCAGTACGCCCACGCCGAGCACCGCCGCGGCAATGAGCAGCAGACGCCGCATCACTTCGAGTATGGCGTTGAAGCGCATGACCCATTCCGAGTCGACCTGCACCAGCTCGACCTCCGGCCAGGCCGTGAAATAGTGGCGCAGCAACTCGAGCGATGCGGGGGAGGTGTCCTGCGCCCGCGGCCGCACGTGCAGCACGTGCGGCAGAGGGTTTTCCTTCAGAGCCGCCAGCGCATCGCCGAAGCCCGAGTACGCACGGAAGTCCTCGAGCCCCTTGTCGGCTGAGATGAGCGTCACCGATGCGACGTCGGGGCGCTGCTGCGCCGCCTGCGCGAGCTGTTGCGCCTTCGCCAGCGGCACGTCGGTCTTCAGGTACACCGACAAGTCCACCGCATTGACGAAATTGCCGGTGGCAGACTGGGCGTTGCTGACGAGCAGCCGCAGCGCGGTCGGCAGTGCGAGCGCGAGCGCGATCACCACAAGTGTGAGCAGAGTTGCCAGGGGGTTGCGCACCAGCCGGCCGAGCGAGCCGAACAGGGCCTGCAGGTGCCGTCCGCCTGCCACCGTGAGACTCATCGGGTCGCCACCAGGCTCGGCAGGGAGTCCTGCGCATCGCCGTGTACCTGGCCGTTCTCGAGCACGATCACCCGCTGCCCGAACTCGCGCACGATGTGGTGATCATGCGTCGCAATCACCACCGTCACCCCGACGTCCTGGAAGCGCCTGAACAGGCGCATCACCTCGAGCGACAGATCCGGATCGAGATTGCCGGTGGGCTCATCGGCGATGAGCAGCGGGGGCTTGCTGATCACCGCGCGTGCGATGCCGACCCGCTGTTGTTCTCCCACCGAAAGCTCGAGCGGCAGACAGCGCTCCTTGCCGAGCAGTCCCACCTGGTCGAGCGCGGCGTGCACCCGCTTGTCGATCTCCTTAAGAGGGGTGGCCGCCACCGCGAGCGGCAGGGCGACGTTGTCGTAGACCGGGCGATCCGCCAGCAGCTTGTGGTCCTGGAACACCACCCCGATGTGCCGCCGGTAGGCGGCGATGTGACGCGCCTTCAGCGTCTGCGTATTGCGGCCGTTGACGATCACGGCGCCGCGCGTCGGCCGCTCGAGCAGCCCGATCAGCTTGAGCACGGTACTCTTGCCGGCGCCGGAGCGGCCGGTGAGGAACACCATCTCTCCGGTGTGGACCTCGAAACTGACGCTGCTGAGCGCCTCGCGCCCGTTGGCGTAGCGCTTGCTCACGCGGTCGAAGACGATCACGGGTCCGCCTCAACCGGCCGCGCTACTGTGGCCGCCCTCGAGCAGGGCGGCGGCGAAGGCGTTGGCGTCGAATTCGCCGAAGTCCTCGGCCGCTTCCCCGACGCCGATGTAGCGGATCGGGATCTTGAGTGCATGGGCGATGGCGATGACGATTCCCCCCTTGGCGGTGCCGTCGAGCTTGGTCAGTACCAGCCCGGTGACGCCGACCGCCTGGCTGAACTGCTGCGCCTGCGCGAAGGCGTTCTGGCCCTGGTTGGCATCGAGCACCAGCAGCACCTCGTGCGGGGCGCTCGCGTCCACGCGCTGGATGACGCGCCGCACCTTCTTCAGCTCCTCCATCAGGTGCGACTGGCTGTGCAGCCTTCCGGCCGTATCGGCCAGCAACACATCGCTGCCGCGGGCACGCGCGGCCTGCATGGCATCGAACACCACCGCTCCCGGGTCCGCTCCGGGCAGCTGCGCCAGAAATGCCGCTCCGGAGCGATCCGCCCACACCTTCAGCTGTTCAATGGCGGCGGCACGAAAGGTGTCCCCGGCCGCGATCAGCACCGACTGACCGTCGGCGGCGCAGCGCCGCGCGAGCTTGCCGATGGTGGTGGTCTTGCCCGAGCCATTGACGCCCACGACCAGGATCACGAACGGGCAGCGCGCGGTGTCGATCTTAAGCGGCAGCGCGCAGGGGGCGAGAATCTCCACGATGCACTGGCGCAAGGCCTCGATCAGTGCCTTGATGTCGGTGAGCTCGCGCCGTGCCACGCGCTTGCGCAAGTCCGCGAGGATGCGCTCGCTTGCCTCCACCCCCACGTCCGCGCTGATGAGCCGCGTCTCGAGCTCCTCGAGAATCGAGTCATCGATCCTGCGGTCGCTGACGAGGTCGGCCAGATCGTAGGTCAGCCAGGAATTGCCGCGGTTCAGGCGCTCGCGCAGGCGTTGCAGGAAGCCCGGACGTTCGTCGGCGGGCACGTCGGGTTTTTCGGGGGCACGGCGCAGCATGGCCTATTGTAGCGGGCCTGAGCGCCGGGGCGGCCCAGCGCTGTTGAGCGCGCCTGGATGAGCCTAAGCTGGGGTACGCTTAGGGCGAGAATAGTGGCAAGGTGCGGCACCTCTAAGGATGCAGGCGCGTTGGTGTCCGGTCGCAAGTCAGGCGAGCGCTCGGTCAAGCCTGTCAAGCGGGCGGGACGCGCGCGGATGCTGCGGATCATCGGCGGAACCTGGCGTGGCAGGAAGCTGCGTTTCCCGCCCTGCGCCGCCATCCGTCCCACCCCCGATCGCGTGCGCGAGACGCTCTTCAACTGGCTGGGCAGCGCGACGCAGGCGGCGCGCTGCCTCGATCTGTTTGCCGGCAGCGGGGCGCTCGGGCTGGAGGCGCTCTCGCGCGGCGCCGCGCACGTCACTTTCGTCGAGCAGGACGATGCGGCCTCTCGCGAACTGTCCGAGCGACTGACGCAGTGGGGGGCCCGCGATGCGCGCGTCGAGCGCACCGACGCCCTGCGTTACCTCGCCGGGCCCGCCCAACAGTTCGATATCGTGTTCCTGGACCCCCCGTTTGCCTCGCCGCTGCTCACCCGCGCCGCAGCTCTTCTGACGGATCGCTGGCTTCGAGCCGGGGCGCTGATTTATGTGGAATGCGCCGCCCGCGACGGCCTGCCGATGCTGCCCGCGAGCTGGAGGCCGCTCAAGGCGAAGCAGGCCGGCGAGGTCGGTTATCATCTGTTCGCGCAAGCTGCGCCCAGGGCACACCCCGCTGCATGAAACGCTACGCTGTCTATCCGGGCACCTTCGATCCGATCACCACCGGGCATCAGGATCTGGTGCGCCGTGCCGCCGGGATCTTCGACCACGTGATCGTCGCCATTGCGGCCAACACGCATAAGACGCCGATGTTTCCCCTGGAGAAGCGCGTCGATCTCGCGCGGCGGGTGCTCAACGATATGGCCAACGTGGAGGTGCAGGGCTACGCTGGCCTCACGGTCGATTTTGCGCGTCAGTATCAGGGCGCGGTGATCGTGCGCGGCTTACGCGCGGTGTCGGATTTCGAGTTCGAGTTCCAGCTTGCCAACATGTCCCGTCATCTCGACCGCAACTTTGAGACCGTGTTCCTCACCCCGCAGGAGCAATTCACCTTCATTTCTTCGACGCTGGTGCGCGAGATCGCCGTGCTGGGGGGCGATGTGAGCCAGTTCGTCCATCCGATCGTCGAGGCCGAGCTGAAGAAGCAGCGGCGCTGACCCGCCGTTTCACCCTCACGCGCCTCTTCTTTACGGCGCTCGCGGGTCGCGCACGGCGCCGCACCTTTCTGATGCGTGGCAGACGGATGCGCTGCGCCGGTTCGGGCAGCCGGCCTGCGCGTTTCAGCTCGAGCGCCCGCCACAGGTACCACGCCGCCGTGCTGCGGTAGGGCCTCCAGCGCTCGCCCCAGGCCGCGAGCGAGCGAGGCTTCGGCATGCGCGAGAGGCCGTAGGCGGCGCGAAACCCGGCGCGCACGCCGAAATCATCGACCGGCAGTACATCCGGGCGTCCGAGCCGGAACATCAGCAGCATCTCCACGGTCCAGCGGCCGATGCCGCGCACCTGCGTGAGGCGCGCGATGATTTCTTCGTCCGACAGCTGTAGGAGCGCGGAGGTTTCCGGTACCACGTCCGCGAGAGTCTTCTGCGCAAGATCGCGCAATGCGGCGACCTTGGCGAAGGAGAACCCGGCGGCGCGCAGGGTGTCCGCGGAAGCCGCCAGCACCATCTGCGGAGTCGGGAACGCTCCCGCGCCGCAGGAATGAATGAGGCGCTTGAGGATCGTGTTGGCGGCCGTGCCGTTGAGTTGCTGGTGCGCGATCGCCTGCGCGAGCGCCTGAAACGGGTGACACTCCCCATCCAGTTCGATCACATACGGACCGACTGCGCGGATCAGGCCGCCGAGCACGGCGTCGGCACCGCTAAGATGATCGAGGATGTGCTGGCTCACGCGCGGCTACTTCTGGCACGACGGACAATAATAAGTTGAGCGCTGTCCCTGCGTCATGGCCCGCACGGGCGTGCGGCAGCGTCGGCAGGGCTTGCCGCGCCGTTCGTAGACATAGAGCTTCTGGCGGAAGTAGCCGGGCGCACCGTCGGCGCCCAGGTAGTCGCGCAGCGTGGTGCCGCCGGCGCGGATGGCACGCTCGAGGACCAGGCGCACCGCGCGCACCAGGCGCAGCGCATCGGCGCGCGACAGGCTGCGCGCCTGGCGCTGCGGCCGGATGCGTGCACGGAACAGCGCCTCGCTCGCATAGATGTTGCCCACGCCGACCACCAGATGGCTGTCCATGAGCAACTGCTTGATGGCGACGCGGCGGCCGCGGGTGATTCGCCACAGGTAGTCCGCATCGAATGCCGCGGCGAGGGGCTCGGGTCCTAAGCGCGCGAGCAGCGGGTGCCGGCGCGGGTCATCGCTCGTGTACAGCAGGCTGCCGAAACGGCGCGGGTCGTTGAACCTCAGGGCGAGCCCTGAATCGAGCACCAGGTCGAAGTGATCGTGGGTGAGGCGCGGGGTGTGTGCGGGCAGCGCGCGCAGGTTTCCGGACATCCCCAGGTGCAGCAGCAGAGTCCCGGATTCGAGCTTCAGCAGCAGGTACTTGGCGCGCCGGCCCACACGCACGATGCGCTGGCCCGCGAGCTTGCCTGGCAGGTCGGGCACGACCGGCCAGCGCAGCCGCGGCTCGTACACTTCCAGCGTCGTGATGCGCCGCTTGCGGGTGTAGGGAAGCAGTCCGCGCCGCGTCGTTTCGACTTCGGGCAGTTCGGGCATGCGCGGGCGCCTGGCGCGCGCAGCGTTACTTGATCTTCGACTCTTTGTAGGGGACGTGCTTGCGCGCGACCGGGTCGAACTTGCGCACTTCCAGCTTGTCCGGATGCAGCCGCTTGTTCTTGGTCGTCACGTAGAAATGGCCGGTTCCGGCCGAGGACAGCAGTTTGACCTTCTCGCGCATGATGGCTCTCCTGGGGCGCCCTTAGAGCTTGCGCCCCTCGGCGCGCAGCTGCGTGAGGACCTTGTCGATGCCCTTCTTCTCGACGGTGCGCATGCCGCTGGTGGTCAGCCGCAGGGTCACCCAGCGCTTCTCCGTCTCCACCCAGAACCGCTGCGTGTGCAGGTTCGGCAGGAAGCGGCGGCGCTTCTTGTTGTTGGCGTGGGAGACGCGGTTACCGACGGCCGGCTTCTTGCCGGTGACCTCGCAGACGCGGGACATACAGACAACCTTATATATTTCAGTAACTTGGGATCGAGGAACCGATGTCCCAACCCCGGGCCGGGCTTTATACCAGTCCCGCCGCACGATCACAACATCTTGACGCATCGCCGCTAGCCAGGTGGCCGCTAGCGGCGTAGCTTAAGCGCCCGCCGGGCACGGCTGAAAATCGAAGAAATTTGCCGGGCCAGCAAGCACAAGAAACCTCAGAACCAAATTTCCCGGAGAATCAAAACATGACACGTCTCATCCGCCGCCTCTGCGGCGCCAGCGCGCTTCTCGCCCTCACCTCGCTGACCTCGCTCGCTTACGCCGACGGGCGCAATTGGAACGATGGTCCGGTCGTCAACGTGGCCTTCGTTCGCACCCTGGACGGACACTTCGACGATTACATGCAGTTCCTCGCGACCAGCTACAAGAAGCAGCAGGAAGCGGCCAAGAAGGCCGGGCTGATCCTGAGCTACGAAATCCTGGTGGCGCAGCCGCAGGGGCCGAACGATGCCGACATCATACTTGTCACGCGCTTCAAGAACTGGGCCGCGCTCGACGGCCTGGGCGGCAAATTCGACGGGCTCTCCACACAGCTGGAAGGCTCCGTGGACAAGGCGAACCAGGCGTCCTCCGCCCGCACCAAGATTCGCACCATTCTCGGTTCGCAGACTATGCAGGTTGCTGAGCTGAAGTAACGAACGAGCCGCAAGCGGGCGGCAGTGGCGCTGCCGCCCGCTTAAGCGGCCTCGACGGCGATATGGCGGCAGCGCCGCTAGATCAGACCGTGCTGTGAGAAAAATATTGGGCTCAACCTTTTTCGCCGAAGCGGCACTTCTCTAAAATGTTGAGTGGCGTGAGCAGCGCCACGGCGCTCCTGCGGTATCGCGCAAGAGCGCTCAACATTTCTACCTGCGCAGGCTTGATCTTTTGGGGTGAGACCCGGGCGTTTGGGGGCTCACGAGGACCGGCGCCGTGCTGATCGTCACTTGCCGGCGCGGTAGACCTCCCTGCTTTCGATGCAGATCGGAACCGCGCTGAACCGAAATGTGCAGTTAAAGCGGGGGGGGGCGGAACTCGCACCCACGGCTGTGAGAGCGAGGTCGCTACTCAAAGAAGTCCCGCTTCTGAGAACGAGAAGCACAGTCCATCGCCGATGATGAAGTGATCGAGCACCCGCACGTCCATCAGGGCGAGTGCCTCCTTCAGACGCCGTGTGATGAGCTCGTCGGCCTGGCTCGGCTCAAGCACACCGGATGGGTGGTTATGGGCGAAGATCACCGCCGCCGCGTTGTGCACCAGTGTCTGGCGCAATACCTCGCGCGGATGCACGCCGGCACGGTCGATGGTGCCGCGGAACAATTCCTCGAAGGCGATCAGCCGATGGCGGTTGTCGAGATAAAGACAACATACCTATAGGCAGCTGACAGGGTGCGACACCAGCCGACACGCAAGCCGCTCCTGATACACGAAATGGCCTGTTTTAACGGCTACAATTGCGTCAGGAGGCGACACTTAGCGACAGGGAAAGACGCTATAATCTGACGGACCCTTGACGGACGGCCGGTCCCCGTCCCCTAAATGGTCCGTCACATGCTCACCGATACCGCTGTTTCCCGGGCAAAGAGGCGCCCTCGACGCTACAAGATCGCCGACCGCGATGGGCTCTACCTGGCCGTGCTTCCCACCGGCAAAAGGGTATTCCGGTACGAGTACCGCTTCCACCAGAAGCGCGAGACGCTCACGCTCGGCACTTACTCGTCCACCGGCCACGGGATGTCGCTTATCGAGGCGCGAGCGGAGCATGCCAAGGCGCGCAGGATGCTCGAGCAGGGCAATAGTCCGGCGCAGGCGCGCAGGAAGGACAATGACGCCGCCGCGTTTAAGCAGGGCACGAGCTTTCGGGGCGTCGCCGAACAATGGATGGAGGAGTTCTCCCCGCACCGCTCGGCGTCTTGGGCAATGTTGGCGAGGCGTTTCCTCAACGAAGCCTACAAAGTCCTCGGCGACAAGCCGGTCGCGGACATCGCCCAGGACCACGTATTGGCCGCGTGCCGGAAGGCGCAGGACCGGGGCAGCGTCTACACCGCCAACGCCATTCGCCGCTATATCGGCGCCGTATTCGCCTACGCCGCAAGCCGCGGGCTTACCGACCGCAATCCCGCATTCTCCGCGCGTGGCGCGATCGCAGTCCCCAAGACCCGGGAAATGCCGGCGCTCTCGGCAAAGGAGATCAGGGATTTGGTCAAACTCGTGCGAACGAGCGGTGGCCGAGCCGGCACACGGATAGCGCTAGAGCTGTTGCTGCTTACGTTCGTGCGGAAGCGCGAGTTGATTCAAGCAACTTGGAGCGAGATCGACTTCGACTCGGCGGAATGGCGCATCCCCGCTGAACGTATGAAGGCGAAGGAAATGCACATTGTCCCGCTCTCGCAGCAAGCGCTGGAGCTGTTCCGCCAGACTAAGAAGCTGGCGAGCGGCTCGAAGTGCGTTTTCCCTGGCCTTACTTCGCTTGCCAAACCGCTCTCAGATACCGCGCTCAACAACGCCCTTAATCGCCTGGGCTTCGGCCATTTCTCGCCGCACGGGTTCCGGCGCACCGCGAGCACGATACTGAATGAGCTCGGCTGGCGTCCGGACGTGATCGAGCGGCAACTGGCGCACCAGGAGCGCAACAAGATCCGTGCCGCGTACAACAAGGCAACCTATCTCGAGGACCGCACAAGGATGATGCAGGCGTGGGCTGACCACGTTGATGCGATCGTTGCGGGTGCGAAGGTCGTTCCAATAGGTAAGAGACTTGCTGGATAGGATAGATGAATCGACGCAAGCCCAAAAGATTGCCGATGGATCCTGAGTTTCTGAAGGACCGTATTCTAGTGGCCGATATTGAGGCGGCAAAAGCGACCAAGCCATCGCCTAAGACCGTAGCGCATTTGAAGCGGGCGCTCTTTGAAGCATCGCAAAAGGTCGGCTGGGCGAAAGACCACGCGGCCGGAGCTCTGCTGGACTCTGAGCGCCAGTACTTCGAAGAGCGCTCGGCGAGTGCTACCGGAATCATTGAGGGACTTGCTGGACCGCTGGGGGACCACATATGGCGGACGCGAGCAAGCGAGAATGCGAGAGGTAACGCCAAGACCAAACGTGAACCACGCGGATACATGAGGATTTTGATCCGCTACGGCAAACAAGTCGCAGTCAACATGACTAAGGCCGGGATCCCAAGAGGCAAGTTCGAGGCGACGTTGAAGGCTTCATTGCTGGAGGAATATGACAATGCCCGAGCCGGCACGCGGCAGACGCTTTACCCATTCAAGAATGCCGATGGCTCGCCGCGCAGGTGCCCACGCTCAACGCTGAGCAATTACTTCTCCAAGTACGCCGCGTCCGCTTTCGCCAAGGACTAAAGACGCCAGTTCCTACTCTCTTAAATTGTTCGGGAAAGCGGCTTTCCCGAACGGTTGCGTGTTTGTCCCTGTCACGGGCATTAGTCTTCTGAGCCATCCAAGCGCGGCCACGCCGCGACATTGAGGTGGCGAATGACGACCGATGACCGCGAAGTCTTTGTCCGGAAGGCTGAAACAGCCCGACGCTTTGGCGTAACTACCCGCACCCTTGAGCGGTGGGAACTTGCCGGCGCATTCCCGCGCAGAGTTCAGATCGGCCCCCTAGCGGTAGGTTATCGGGCGAGCGAACTTCAAGAGTTCGCCGAATCCAGGCAGTACGCCGACCGCCATAAATCCGAGGCGGCATAGGCCCCTGAGGCCGCATGACTTTCAACACTTCCAAAACGCCAAACGCCGACCCGGATCAGGGGTCGGCGCTTTGGATCATCAACGTCGGCGCTATCTACGGAGGGCTACTCCATGCGCAATCTTACGTGGCCGGTGCCTCTCGCACAATCGGCCCGCACTAGCCTATTCCTCAATTCGACAAGTCGCGGGAGGCGTTCGAAGCCAGAAACTCCCTCCGATGTTCCGCTAAACGCTGCTGAGCGACGGCGCGTTCAGCTCGCGTTCCTCGAAATTCTGCAGCGCAAGCTAGAAGTTAGGCTCGCCCAGGTCCGCATGGAACGCCAAGTCCTCGCAGGGGCGCGCCGATGATCCGACTTCCGAGATGAGCGCCACGGTTCTTCGATTCCATCGAAGCCGGCGCCGGCTCAATCACTGCATAGGTTGCGGTTCGCACTTCTCACCGATGTCCGATCGCCACGTGCTCTGCCGGCGCTGTTGGGGCTGGTCGCAAGCTGGGAGATTCTTGCTGGGTGCCAGCCGCGCTCTAAATGACGCGGAGAGGCTCTTGTGAGGGGCCTGCCGTACGTCCCTTGGTATCACGGCGATTTCCTGCGCAGCACAGTTGGCTGGACCCTCACTGAGCAGGCCGCGTACTGGAAGCTGCTCTGCGCTCAATGGGAGATCGGCCCGCTGCCAGATGATCCGTCTCGGCTGGCGAACATCATAGGCGTTGGCAGTTCCGACTTCGCCGATGTCTGGGCGGTGATTCGCACTAAGTTCGAGCGCACAACGGCCGGGCTCGCCAACGCCAGGATGGAAGCCCATCGGGTGAAGTACCTCGAGTACTGCGCCCAGCAAAGCGTACGAGGCAAGCGGGGCATGGCTTCGCGCTGGGGCGCCCGGAAGGTAGTTTCCCTGAGAAAGCCTGACGGTGGGCGCGATGAATAACCAACGCTATAGCAGGCGTTATAACGAACGCTATAACCACACGATAACCCGCGCGTTGGAATGGGATGGGATTGCTTACCAAGGTGGTGAGTGTCTACGGAGCACTCGGGGTGCCTTTCTGAATGACGGCGCGCAGGAACAAGCGTGAACGCGCTCGTTCAAGTCGAACCGCAAAAAGGTAACGCGTTTCCGATCTCGTCGCCGGTTGACTGGCTGGACGTCCTGCCGCCCGAGGCGCACTGCCTGCGTCCCTACCAGCGCGAGCAGCTGGCAAGGGTGGCGCGAGCGATGCATGCCGGGAAGACGCGGATCTTGGTGCAGCTCCCGACCGGCGCCGGTAAGACGCACGAAATTGCCGCCATCGTCGCGGCAGCCGTCCTGGCTGGCCTGCGGGTCTTGATCCTGGCGACGCGGACCCGCTTGGTGCGCCAGCTACACGAACGCCTCGAGGCCTTCACCGTGCGGCACGGGGTAGTCGCTGCACCACTCCCGGAGCTTCTGGACTACAGCGCTGGCGTCCAGATCGCAAGCGTCGATACCCTGCACCGCCGGGCCTTCGTTAACGAACGCATACCGCTGCCTGGGGCGGATGTGGTGATTTTCGATGAGGGCCACCTTGCCACCGCCGAGACACGGCTCCTCGTGCTGCAGAGCTATCCCGCTGCCGTGCGCATCGGCTTCACAGCAACGCCAGCCAGGAAATCGGGCCGCTCACTCGGCGCAGCGTTCGATTGTCTGATTCAAGGTCCGTCCATTCGGGAACTCACTGCCTCGGGCACGCTTGTGCCATTGCGGATCTTCAACACGCCCGTAGTAACGCAGAAGGAACTGCGCGCGCTGCCGAAGGACACCGACAACGACTTTGCAGCTACCGCCCTGGGTGAGCTGCTCGGCCGGCCCAAGCTAGTCGGCGATGTCGTGAGCAACTGGCTGAGGATCGCCAATGGCAAGCGAACCTTAATTTTCGCAGTCAACAAATCGCACGCCGCAGCGCTGCTCGAGTCCTTTAGCCGCCAGGGTATTGCGGCTGAGCTACTGACCGATCAGGACGATGAGGCAATGCGCGAAGAGGTGATCGCACGGCTTGAGTCGGGCGCAACGAGCGTCGTCGTGAATTGCTTCCTGATGAGCTACGGCGTCGATATCCCCAGCGTTGAATGCATCGTCCTGGCCCGGCCGACCCGCTCACTGACCATGTACCTGCAGATGGTTGGCCGCGGAATGCGCCCGGCGCCCGAAAAAGCGCACTGCATCGTCATCGACCATGGACACGTAGTTGAGAACCTTGGACTCCCACAGAGCGATTTCTGCTGGACGCTCGACAACAGCCGTAACGTCAGCACGGAATCTCTCAAGCGCCACAGCAGAACGTCGTCGAGCGAGTCACCGCGCACCTGCATGCAATGCCAAGCGCTGTGGCTGACGTCCCAGCAGGGCCACGCATGCCCGGATTGCGGCTGGACTGCTGCTCCGAGATCCAAGCCGATCGCTGTGCAGGACGCGGACCTCGAGGAGCTCGCCGATCAGGAGGACTTGCTAGGGCCTTATGACCAGCGCGTCCTTGAGTTTTTCTGCCAGGCGTGCGGATGGTACGGGCGCCGTTGGCCAGACCGCTGGCGCGATCGTGAGAAGTCGGGCCGATGGTGGTCGTGGGTGCAGACTCAGGCGAAATTCCGTCTCGGCGAGGCGGTCAAGATTCCAGGCGCGTACTGGGAAGCGTCGCCGATACCGCCATCTGCCGACGTGTCCGGATGGCTGCAATACCGACTCATCAAGTGGGCCCGCTCGAGAGCGAGGGCCGCAGCTTGATTCAAGCAGCTGAAATTCACGCGCGCATCGGTGCAGCGTGGCCGCACGTCCTGGCGCAGCTCGGTGTCCCGGAATCCGCGCTTCGAAACCGGCATGGCCCGTGTCCAGCTTGCGGCGGAAAGGATCGCTTCCGATTCGATAACAAGCGCGGCCGTGGCGACTATATCTGCGGTCAGTGTGGCGCGGGTGACGGTTTCCGCCTCCTCGAGCGCGTTCACGGTTGGCCGTTCGCAGAAGCGCGTAAACGGGTGATCGAAGCGGCGGGGCTATCAGAGAGCCTCTCGCCCGCTTGGGGCGCCCCTGTGCGGGCCACGCGGCCCGCAGAGGCCATTGCGACGCCGACCGAGCGTGTTCTGCGGCTCCGTCGTGGCCGTTGTCGAATCGAGGACTGCGCCGAAGTTGTCGACTACCTGGCGAGTCGCGGACTGTGGCCGCTGCCGGAAGGCTGCACGCTGAGTGCCCATGCGACGGTCGAGTATTTCGACGAAGGCCAGCGGATCGGTCGTCATCCAGCACTGTTCGCGGATGTGGTCGACGTGAATGGTGAGCTCGTTACAGTTCATGTGACCTATCTGCACGGTGGTCGAAAGCTCAGCGATCGGGAGCCCCGCAAGATCCTCAGTACCATGACGGCCCGGGACGGCTGCGCGGTGCGCCTGGCGCCGGCCGGCGAGGTGCTCGGGATCGCCGAAGGGATCGAGACCGCCCTGTCCGCCGCGCTCCTGGACGGCGTCCCAGTCTGGGCTGCCTTGAACACTTCCCTGCTCGCTCGTTTCGAGCCGCCCGGCGGCGTCGACACGGTGCGGCTTTACGCCGATCGTGATGAGGCGGGGCTGACAGCCGTCTGTCGGCTGATGGAGCGCCTTCAGGGCCGCGTACGGCTCGAGGTGCGCATCCCGACCGCCCCAGCGAGAGACTGGAACGACACGCTGACGACCGCCGGCCGCCGCTCCGGCGCCAAAGGGAACGACGTATGAACAGCACCGCTACGCTGCCTGCAACCGTTGCCGATACGGCCGCCGCGCGCTTGCCGGCGACCTATGAGGCTGCGAAGGCGGCGATCGCCGAATGCGAACGGATCGACGAGTGCAAGAGTTGGTCGGACAAGGCCGCAGCGCTCGCCAGCTACGCCCGCCAAGCGAAAGACGACAGCCTGAGGGTCATGGCGGTGCGGATCCAGGCACGCGCCGAGCGACGCTGTGGCGAGCTGCTGAAGCAGATCCCACGGGCGGATGATTCCACCCGCTACGGGCATGAGGGTGCCCACATGCCCGTGTCGAGATCCCAGGCCGCCTCCGATGCAGGGTTATCTGAGCATCAGAGGAATACAGCTCTGAGGCTTGCTTCGATCCCTGAGGGTGAGTTCAACCGCCAAGTGGAGAGCCCCTCGCCGCCGACGGTGACGCGCCTGGCCGAGCAAGGCACGGCTACCCGACGCACTTCTTCGCGCGCGGCGATGGCCAGGGGACTGGCCGAGGCCTGCGACGCCTTGGCGACCTTCGCGCGCTTCTGCGAACGGACCGAGCCGACCGACCTCGCGCGAGCCGTCGACACGCAGGACGTCGAGGCCATGCGGCAGTACGTCTCGGTTGCTGATCAGTGGCTGGACCGATTCGTAACAAGCCTGTCTGTGGCGGATTGATCCGTGAAGGACCCAACTGCAATCGGTATTGCGGTACTCGAGCGCCTGGCCGCTCAGACGGCGGCTAATCGGGCCGCTGGGAATCGGCTGCGAGCCGAAGTTCGCTGGGTATGGGAGCAGCATCCCCAATTCACCGCCAAACAGGTCCTGAGGAGGCTGACGCGCCAGCCTCTACCCTCAGTCCGCTGCGTGCAGGAGATATTGAAAAAACTGCGTGCAGAATCGCCTATTTACCGGTGACCGTTAACGGGCCAGAACCGGTCCAATACCCCACCGATTTGACCGCCCGGAACCGGACGTTCCGCCGCCCCGGTAGAATTTAACGTCTCCGAAGCGGATTCGTTGAGGCGAATCGAGTGGCACTTGTTGTTTTTCTGAGAGGGGTTAACGTCGGGGGCCATAGGACCTTCCGACCGACCAAGTTGGCCGAAGCACTGAAGCACCTGGGTGCCATCAACATTGGCGCGGCGGGCACGCTAGTTATTCGGCACCCGATGACCCAGGCCCGAGCACGCGCAGAAGTGGCTCGCGTACTTCCGTTTGTCGCCGAGATCATCGTTTGCCAGTCCCGCGAAATTGTGAATCTACTGTCTAAGGATCCCTTTGAGGGACAGTCGGTGCGACCAGATGTTGTCCGCTTCGTAAGCGTGCTGTCCCAGCGCCCTCGCTTGGCGCCGTCAACGCCCATGCAACTTCCGTCCAGTGGCCAATGGCTGATGAAGATCCTCGCGCGCCGAAACCGATTCGTCATCGGGATGTACAGGCGCCATATGAAGGTCATCGGATATCTCGGTGCGCTAGACCGGCTCTACGGCGTCACGGCGACCACTCGCAACTGGAATACCATCGCGACGGTTGCCAGGGTGCTCCATAACGACTTACCTGAGTGAACAGCGATCGCGGTGGCCGGCACTTCGACTGCTACTCGCGAACGGGTCAAAAGCAGACCGTCTGCCCACGCGCGGAGTCGTCGGCTTTGCGCCGCGAAGTGAAACAAACTGACGCGCATGGAAACCCAAGTGGCGTCGAATCGTCTGACATTTCCCCGGCTTGCCTACTCACTCGCGGAGAGTGAAGCCCTGATCGGTCTCAGTCGCAGTTCGCTGTATCGGTTGATTGCGGCTGGAAAGCTGAAAACGATCATGCGCGGTCGGCGTCGCCTTGTGCCGGCGCGCGAACTTGAGCGAATGATTGAAACCGAGCCCGACGAGGACACGCAATGAGCGAACTGCCCAAGGGTACTTCGACGGCCATGCCTGACCCGGATGTCACGATCACGCTCCCGTTGAGCGCTTGGCAAGTCGTGATGAAGTGCCTGGGCAACGGTTCGTTCAATGACGTGGCGAAGATCGTATACCTGATTGGCGAGCAATCGGAGCCACAAATTCGAGCCGCGCAAGCCGCTGTGTCCGCCAAGGCACAAGAGCCTGGGCCTGAGTCTATGACGGAAGCGCATAGTTTGAATTGACCGCTATTGGATATACGTACAACGAGTAGCTGAATAATGGCTGACGGCCCGGAATACGGCTTCTACCCGGAACTTTCGATTCAGTCTCCCGACATCCTAGGGAGCTATCTGCGCGGGTTGAGCGCAGCCGGACAGCTTCAGGCGCAGCAGCAGGAGAATCAGCTGCGCGGGCTTAACATCGACCAGCTGCAGATGGCCATGCAGAAGCAGCAATTCCTTAACCAGGTCGGGATGCAGCAAGTGAGTCAGGGCATGGGAGTTACGGGAGGAACGCCGGGAGTAGGGCAGGGCGCACCTTCTGTCGGTCGTACCGGAGGGATTCAGAATGGCCCCCAAGACGCCGTAGCAGGCTCTGCAGGTACCCCTCCATCTCCTGCCTCAAGCTACGACGGTTCGGCTCCCGTGACGGGATTGGGGACTGGACCCTCCGCTGGAACGCAATTAGGGCTCGCCATCCTCACGGGAAAATATGATCCCGGAAAGACCGAAGCCGCCATCTTCGAAAACCAGAAGCAGCAGGCCCAGTTTAAGGCTTCTCCTTATATGGACTTAGCCGACAGCGTTGCGACGAGTCCCAATGCGGATCAGCTGATTCGTAACAATCCTTTTTTACAACAGCAATGGGTCAAATTCGCGCCAGCCTTGGGGCTTGATCCCTTCAAGGATTTGAACCCACAGAACGCCCGTGCGGTGGCCCGCTTCGGCGGCAACCAGCTGGCAGGCTCTGTGGGCCTTCCCGGCAAGCCGATGCCAGAGCAGTACTACCAGCAGAACATGCCCAATGGGCAGATAGCGCAGTTCGATTCTAGCGGTAAGTTTCAGGCCAATGTGCGTGCCCCCGAGGTGCCGACTTACAGCGTTGAGAAGTCCTACGACGTCAATAGCGGCCAGAACGTGGGGCAGAAGGTCCAGACTGGGGGATGGGGTGCCGGAGCCGCAGGTGGCCCCGGAAGCGGCGGGATAAACTTAGGTTATACCGCGCCCACGGCAGAGAACGTCAAGTCTGCAGGCTTCGCTGCAGCGCTGCGCGGCAGTCTCGGCACGATGAGACAAATGGAGGGCAGCGGTTATGCGCTCAGCCCGTCGGATCGTGCGCAGCTAATCAATGTTGCGAGTGACGAGGATCCCGGCTTACTGCATCAATGGGTATCACAGGAGCTTTTGAGCCATAAACTCAGTCCGCAGGGCCAAACTTATCTCACCGCCTCAATGGCCGCAGTTCAGGCCCTGAGCCATGATCAATCTGGCGCGCGTCTCAACCCCGGAACCATCCGCGCAAATCTTGAGGCCGCAATCCCTGTCGATGTGAATAACAAAACGGCAATGCAACAGATCGAGTCATTCCGGGATGGTTACTACAAAGATACTTTAGTGGGAGCAGGGCCCATTGCGCATACCCCGGCATTCCAAGGAACATTGGGCGCAGACCTTGATGCTATCAGCGCCGGGAAGCCCTTCGGCGTGAACACGAGTCAGTCGGCGACCACCAAAACGATTGGCGGGAAAACCTATGTCTCACTCGGCGGGGGGCGCTGGGCGCAGCAGTAATGGGCACGGAAGTTACCGACCCGCAACTGTTAGCGCAGCTCAATGGTGGCGCTTCCGGGGAAGTCACGGACCCGCAGTTATTGGCACAACTAAATGCGCCGCTCGAGACTGTTCCTGCCGCGTCCTCATCTGCACCAGAGCTTCCGCCGCCAACTGGCCTTGATCGATTGCAGGCCTTTGAGTCAGGTGTATGGCGCGGAGCGTCATACCTTCCGACTATTCCGCTCGACTTTGGGGCCAACGTCTACAACCTAGCCAAAGCCGGCATCGGGTATAGCTACTCAAAGGCAACCGGGCAGCCAGTCCCGAGCGCATTGGAGATTAATTCCAGTGCATCGCCGTATGGCGCTGGGCTTGCTGGCTTACTCGACAGATTTCACTCTCTGACGCCAACCACGCCAGACCGGCCAGATGATCCGATGAGTCGTTATCTATCGGTTGCGGGTAGCGTCGTGCCTGGCGCAGCAGCTGGCAGTGGTGGTTCGGTTGGAGGGCTCGCAAGAGTCTATGCGGGTGCACTGCCTCCTGTGTTTGCAGGACAAGCCGTAGGCGAAGCGCGGCCATTCCAGAGTGATTGGGCCAACACTGCCGCGTCGGGCCTCACTCAGTTGGCTACAGGCTATGCGACGCCTGCGGTTACGAAGGCGATGATTCGCGGGCTTAATCCTGATGAGCTTCAGGCCAATGTGGAAGCATTCCGGCAAGCAGGTGCTGAGCCTTCGCTCGGGCAGGCATCAGGCACTCGGCGCATGCAGTTCCTGGAATCTGCGCTTTCGAAGGTTCCCGGAGGGGCCGGAGTATTCAGCAAGTTCGCCGCGCAGCAAGCCTCTGACCTGAAGGCCGGAGCACAGGACACAATCTCATCGCTTTCGGATGATGTTAGTCCCGAAGCCGCGGGCGAAGCTCTGACGCAGGGGATTAAGGGGCCTGGCGGAGCAGTAGAGCAGTTCCGCAACCAATCCAGGGCGCTCTTTAATGCCGTTGACCGTCAAGTTCCTGGCAACCAGCCCGTTTCGGTGGCCAACACTCTTGGGGCATTGGACCGACTGACGCAGCCGATAGCGGGGGCGGAGAGCGTCTCCGCAACGCTCATGAATCCGAAGGTCGTCAACATTCGCGATGCGATCTTGTCGGACCTGACGAATCCGGAAAATCCTGGCTCGGGGACGCAGTTGCCCTATCAGGCACTCTCGGGAGTGCGGTCCCAGGTCGGGGACTTGCTCGGCGGCAACGAGCTCATTTCTGGAGTTCCGCGAGCGCAGTTGAAACAGCTCTATGGGGCGCTCTCAGATGACATGCAGGGCGCAGCTCAGGGGGCCGGTCCGCAAGCCGCGGCGGCCTGGGATCAAGCGCAATCGTTCTACCGCACAGGGATTGCGAGAATGGATCAGCTCGACTCCCTGATTAACCGTCAGGGCGGTCCTGAGGCTGTGTTTCGCTCAGCGATGGCAGGCACGGATTACGGCGCCTCAAGGCTTCGGACCATTCTCGATAGCGTCGCGCCGGACCAGCGCAATACGGTAGCCGCAACCGTGCTCGATCGCATGGGGCGCGCCAGTCCCGGCAGCCAGAATGCTGATGGCACGCTCTATTCTCCGCAGACGTTCCTGACGAATTGGGCCCGTATGTCGGATGAGGCCAAGGCGGCGCTATTCGGCCAGCAAGGGAGCGCCCTGCGGGATCATCTAGACAATACCGCCGTCGTCGCGCAGAACATCAAGGAAGGCTCAAAGGTGTTCGCCAATGCAAGTGGCACCGCTGGCGCTCAGAACCAAACCGAGATGTTCAAGCACGCCGTGAGCCTGGGGCTCGGGGCGCTGGTGGGTCACGGGGGCGCCGGTGGAATAGCGGGCGCTGCCGGCGGCCTCATAGCTGTACCGGGCTCCGCTTATGCGTTATCGAAAGCAATGACGAGCCCGACAACGATCAATTGGGCGGGACAGCCTGCCTTCGGGTCAGCTTCGCAGTTCGCCTCACTCAATGCCGCGCCAGGCAACCTGGAGGACTACCACAGGCTGCGAATGGCTCTCGGCCTGGGACCGCTCAGCCTACAAGGCCAGTAGCCGACCCTACAGCAAACTACTGAGGAATACTGAGTGCCTGAGCCCACGATAAAGCCACCGAATGCCGGAAAGGGACGCCCCAAAGGCGTGCCCAACAAGGCGACAGCAGCCGTCCGTGTCGCGATCGCGGCCTTTGCCGAGGCGAACGTCGGGAAGCTCCAGACCTGGCTGGACAAGACTGCCGAAAAGCACCCGGACAAAGCGGCCGATCTCTTCCTGCGAGCGCTCGAGTACTTCACGCCGAAGCTCGCCCGTACCGAGACGACACTCGAGGGCGAAGTGACGGTCGGGACCCGCCTTGTGATCAAGCGCCCTGGCGATGCCTGACATTGAGTACGACTACGCCCACGTTCCGACCATCTGGCGCTTTAGTCAGTCGCACAAATTCATCCGCGGCCTGATGGGACCGTTCGGCTCGGGGAAATCCTCAGGCTGTGTCATGGAGCTTGTACAGTGGGCTTCCAGGCAGCCCGACGTCGAGTCCGTCCGACACTCACGCTTTGCAGTCGTGCGCAACACCTACCGCCAGCTCTCAGACACTTCGATCAGGACCTGGCTCGATTGGCTACCTGACGGCCAATTCGGAACCTTCGCGAAGTCCGATCACAACTACTTCCTAAGGGTGCCGCTCGCGGATGGGACCGTTGCCGAGTCCGAGATCCTCTTTCGAGCACTCGATCGCCCGGAGCACGTCAGCAATCTGCTGTCTCTCGATCTCACGGGCGCCTGGGTCAATGAGGCGCGCGAAATTCCGTGGCCCGTGATCAAGGCCCTGCAGGGCCGCGTGGGGCGATATCCAGCGGTGCGCGCTGGCGGATGTGTTGATCCGGGGCTCCTTCTCGATACCAATCCCCCGGATGACGACTCCTGGTGGTACAAGCTTTTCGAAGTTGACCGCCCCGACAACTGCGAGATCTTCAAACAGCCCAGCGGGCGATCGGCCGAGGCCGAGAACCTGGCCAACCTGCCGGCGAACTATTACGAAAACCAGATGAAGGGCGCGGATGAGGACTACATCCGCGTCTATGTTGACGGCCTCTATGGCTACGTGAAGGACGGCAAGCCGGTTTTCCCCGAGTACAACGATGGCCTGCACTGTGCTGAGGTCGACCCCATCAAGGGAGTGGCCATCAAGCGAGGGTGGGACTTCGGTTTAACGCCCGCCGTCGTCTTTACCCAGATGCTTCCAGAGGGACGGTGGATTGTCTTCGAGGAGATCTGTGGGGAGGACCTGGGCATCAGTACCTTCGCGGACTGCGTGCTGCAGCTGTCAGCTGAACGATTCCCAGGTCATACGTTCGAGGACTACGGCGATCCGGCCGGCGAGCAACGTTCCGCAATGACGGCCGACAGGGCCGAGAAGACCTGTTTCGACATACTCAGAGGAAAGGGCATTTTCATCCGTACTGGCGAACAGAATCTTGTGAGCCGCCTGGAGAGCGTGCGAAAGCCGCTGAATACGCTGCGTGAGGGTAAGCCGCAGTTTCAGCTTCACCCGCGCTGCACGATGCTGCGCAAAGGATTTCTCGGCCGCTATCAATACCGGCGCGTCAAGATCTCTGGCTCAGCCGAACGCTACCACGACGAGCCCGAAAAGAACGAGTACAGCCACCCGCATGACGCCCTGCAGTATGTGGCGACAAAAATATTCGGCGACGTCGTGCGTGGCCTAGCGGGCCAGAAACGCCTGCCTCTGCACGAGCTCTATCCTGAGCACTTCAAGAATCTGAGGATGTACGTATGAAGCCGACCGAGATCGGAAGTGGCTCGGCCCAGCTGCCGCCGCGCAAATTGAAGTTCGCGATTGACGAAAGCGCGGACCCGCCAATTGCGTTCGAGGAAGCCGTCGCCGCCGGGACAGCGAATTGCCGCCGCCATGGCGGCCTCATCGGCCAGCGCGGTGACAAGGAAGGCGCTGTGTATCTGTGCCTCCCCTGCGGGAAGTACTGGCGCTACTCGAAAGCGCCGTTCCGGCGCAAGGTGCGATATCGGGCTCTGGGGTATGCGTGATGGATCTCTGCGCGATCGATAGGGCCGTCCTGGCCGCGCACGAGGGCGGCAGGCCATGGCAGTCGATCCCAGGCATACGATCCCAACCGCGTTATCGTCGCGTGCTGATGCGTGCCAGGTGGCGGCTTAGCTGGCTAGCCTCTCGGGAATCCGCCGAACGCGAACGTCCGTCTACGGGTGACTGATGATCAGCTCATTTCTGAGCGTCGATTCTCCGAGTGCCCCCCTCGATTATCGATGCAGCGCACCTGAAATCATTGCGATGATCAGTGCACCCAGCAGAAAGTAAAACCAGTGCTCCACGATTTCATCTATGAACCCTAGCCCGCGTGGGCGGGATTTCTTTCTGCGCTCAGTCTCAACCAACTTCTCTCGGCTGATGCGCTTGCGTGATGCAGCGGACTCCCTGGCTGCCCGCCCCGCAGCGTGCGAGGCCTTGACGATTCGTGCCCATTTCATGCTGGTCACTTTCTCGCGTCCTCGACCACCGCCTCCAGGGATCCGAGAGTCGGCAGCCCTACCCCTTGCCCGAAGGTGGATAGCCGACATCGCCTTGGTAACGTGCTGCTTCTCTCCAGTGCGCCAGAGCCGCAGAGTGTGAGCTGCCCGTGACACGAATCGAATGTCCGTCGCAGGTGCCCGCGGCCTCCCAAACGCTCTTGGACTTTTGGTAGACCCTTATTTCGTATTCTTTGCCGTGAACAGTTACGAACTCTTTGTACGGAGGGCCGATTGCCATTGGAGTCTCCGATTACTTCGCTGCCTTGCGCAGAGCGGCGGCATGCTTGTTAAGAAGATCGTCCAGCGCTTCCCGCAGATAAGCCGCCTGGGGGACGCGCGTCGCGACGCTCAAAGCCTTGAGGCGTTTGACGACTTCCGGGCTGTAGTATCCCATCACCTGCTTCTGATTGCCCTTGGGCTTGCTGACCATCCGCCACCGCTTGCAAGTACCTGCTAGTAGGTTATACTCATGGGGTACGTTAAGCAAGCGGCCCCCGCCAGTGTTGGAAGCACCGACGGAGGCCTAACCACAACCGCACAAGTGAGGTGCAATCATGGCTGAGTCGAAGTCTACCAATAAGCTCCCAGCCCGCGCGGTCATCGCAGACCGCGTCGAGGAGCAGCGACGTCGCATCTGGCACGCGCAGGCAATCTGCACCATGACGGCCCTTGCGGCCAAGCATGTGCGGACCGGCGCCGACGAAGCGGGGCCCTTCGCGCAGGACGCATGGATGGTCATGGAAGGCGTGGCTGAACTGCTCGGCGAAGTCGCCGGGGCACTCGAGGGCGACGTCGTTCTCGACCATGTGAAGCTCGAAGAGCGCGACCACGAGGAGGTGCAATCATGAGCGCCGCCAAGGCGCGCAAGTCCGCCACAAAAGCTGCTGTTCGTCCGTCCCGCGGCGACGTTGTCGCGCAGAAACTGATGCGCAGGGTTGATCGCCTCATCGCTCAAACCGCAGTTTGTGCGGCTGCCGCCACGCTCGTCTGTGAAGACGGGGCAAAACGCGCATATGAGGCCGCAGGCGCCCTTCCCGCCATGCTGGATGAGATTCGCGAGCAGCTCGAAACGCTCCATGGCGATATAGAGTTCCTCGTGCCGGAGGAGCGGCCATGATTACGGTCGCCAAACCTATGAGCGTCGAGCACGCCCGGGCTCTGGCGACGGCGTACCAGCTGCAGACGCTTCTGAACGAGCTGACCGAGCGCGGGGAACACTTCGACGTTGAGTCCGCGCTCGGCCTGATGGAACGCGTGGTCGAGCATTTGGAACCCGCGGCGTTCGACGGGACGCCGGGCCCGCTGGTGCGGATCGTTCATCGCCGGGCGTTGCACGCCTTGGCGACGAAACGGTGGCGGCCGTGAGCCGCCTGTGGGTGGTGTGCCGAGTGTGCGGGGAGGGTTTCTCTCCCCGCACGGCCAAGCAGGACGTGTGCGGTCTCGCCTGTTTCTGCAGGGACCGGAGGCACTTGGTCGGCTGGCCTACGCGTGCGCGGCATGCGCAGCGGAACCAAGCGCGGATAGCCGCGTAACCTCACAGAAACAAGGGCCGAGACAAGTTGGACATCGAAGCGCAAGAGTGGGTCGATCGCTATCATCGATATATTGCGACGGAGCGCCAACTCTCCCCGCACACGGTCTCAAGCTATGAGCTGGACATCGCAGCGTTTGTCAGTTTCTGCGATCGCCAGGGCGTCAAAAGCTGGCAGCGTGTTGAGATCAAGCACGTGCGTTCCTTTGCGGCCCGATCTCATGCCCGCGGCCTATCAGGTAGCAGTGTGCAGCGGCGGCTTTCAGGCGTGCGCAATCTCCTCAAGTTCCTTGTCCGCGAAGGCCATATTCCATCGAACGCGGCCACTCTGATTCAGGCTCCCAAGTGGCACCGGCCGCTGCCGCACACGCTTGACGTTGATCAGATGGCGCGCCTGCTCGATATCCCGGGCATGGATCCTGCCACGGTGCGCGATCGGGCAGTCATGGAGCTGCTTTACTCCTCGGGGCTAAGGCTTGCGGAGCTCATCAGGCTCGATACCCCGGATCTTGATATGGCCGATCGCACAGTGCGTGTATTGGGTAAGGGAAACGTCGCGCGGATCTTGCCCGTAGGTTCCTATGCGGTGAGAGCGGTCCGCGCCTGGCTGGCAATCCGAAGGCAAGTTGCGAACTCTGATGAGTGCGCCTTGTTCGTCGGAGGCCGGGGCTGTCGCTTAACAGGGCGTGCCGTGCAGCAGCGCATTGCCGCGTGGGCACGCAGGCAGCGAATTGGAGTGCATGTCCATCCCCACATGTTTAGGCACTCATTCGCAACGCACCTGCTCGAGTCGAGAGTCGGCATTCGTGAGGTACAGGAGTTCTTGGGGCACGCCAGTATCTCGACGACGCAGATCTACACGCATCTCGATTTCTCTCATGTCGCACAGGTCTACCATGCCGCGCACCCTCGGGCGCGCCGGAAGGACAAAGCAGATGAGCCTGAACCCATGCTACGGAATCCCTGCCGAGCAGATCGCGCGCATTTGCCGCGTGAGTCTCAAGACCGCGATGCGCTGGAAACGTGGCGCCACGCGGCCGCCGCAGACCGCGATCATGATGCTGGAGGGTGATCTCGGATCCTTCGATCCCGAGTGGCGTGGCTGGCTGCTGCGCAATGGCAAGCTCATCTCGCCTGAAGGCTGGGAAGTAACCACGGGGGATGTTCTGACGCTGCCGCTCCTCCGCGCGCAGATCGCGGGCTATCAGGCCAAAGAGCGTCAGATTCTGGCCATGGATGGGCAGCCCGAACCGGGTGAATTGCCCGCAATTCGGGCCTAGGGCGCAGGATTCGACGCCCCTACTGCTTAACCCGGCAGGTTCCATAGGCAGTTGATGCGACGGCAATCGACCCTGCGAATGTATGCCTTGACTCCAACACCACGAATCCGTCCGTGCTCCCATCGGCATACATTGGGTATACGGTCGTGACGACTTCATAGCCGAGCGGCGTTCGCTCGATAAGCCAGAGGCTGCCCTGCCTGTCCATCCAAGCGGTGAGATCCGCGGCACCTGCATTGGCAATGATCCGCGCGCTGCCCCTCGTGACATCGATGTTGTCGTATATCGCGGTTCCGTGGTCCGGATCTTCTTCGATTGTCCGATGCCCGCTCCTGACCCATGTTCCCTCGGAGGATTGGTACGTGCATTGAAGGCTTCGAGCTTGGCGGAGGCGTGTAGCCGCATTCTCAGCACCACGAGCGCCCACGGATGCCAAGCACAACACCGCCGCGAAGATCACCTGACTGATTTGCATGCTCATTGAACGAGTCCTCAATGCGCCGGTTTGATCTCGCGGTGGAAGTGCAGCTTCGCTTGGCGCCCGCACCGCTCGCACGGCATCCACACGAATAGGGACGCGTCCTCGGCCATATCCTCGGGATAGTTGAACTCGTGCGCGGGCTTGTCGATCCGTCCGCAGGATTCGCACTCGATCCAGGCATTGAGAAATGCGGGACGGCCGGTGGTGTGCATTTCGAGGGTTCTAGGACGGCGGAGCGAGAGCGTGGTCAGACCTGAACTCGTTGCACGAAATTCTCCGGACTGAGCGGTATCACGGTGATGACGTTCCCGCCGGTCTCGGTGGCGGTGAAGTTAATCAGCTCCGCGCCGACGTTGCCGCGGCTAACCGGCCTGACAGTGGTTAGCTTGGGGGCTGCCTTAGGCATCTCCAGCATGTTATGACGATCCTGATCCGACAGCCGCAGCACACGAGCCACAACTGCAACCGCGATTCCATCCCGGAGGGTCAGCTGAAGTAAGACGGATCCCATTATTAGCTGCGGAACGGCCGTGTCGTGGTTCACTCCTTCACTGCCGTACAGAATATTCAATACAAGCTTATGGCCAGGCGGTACTTCGACCTTAAGAGCTGGCCTCGCGGCCTTGACTTCCTTCATCTCCGGCATCGGCAGGACGTTTTCCCCAATCAGGAACGCGATTTCAACGGCATGCAACCAGTTGCTGCCCTCCAATCGCATCGGCGGGACAAACTGTATTCGCTTTGGCCCCAAATCAATGAACCATTTCCCCGTGCTGTGCAGACTGACGTGTGCCCGAGTGGCAAGGTTCCGATTGGCAAGATAGACCTCGTTTCCCTGCGCCCAAATGCGCCAAAGTGATGTGAGCAGGTCTTTCCCTCGCCCTGGACCGACGCGCAGGCTAGATCGGTGGGTCTTGTGAGGAACGATACCACCAAGTGCACCGATGTAATAACGATGGGTCTTTCGCAAGACCGTTACATTACCCCAAGAAAGGCCCGCATCGGACCGACACAACGAACGGCCCTAGCCCGTGTCGTCGTGGTCGATGTCTTTCATTCTTTGAAAGTCTGCGTATACGTCTTCGCGGAACGCCCCGGCCGAAACAATAGTCGCGACTGGAATTACTTTCACGTAGTCACGGGGTTCAAAATCCTTGCGGGTGTAAAACTCCTTGTAGTAGGTCGTGATCTTGAACTTCTTGGTCATCGGATCTCTATAGCCACTCACCAAGGGAAGTATCTGCATATACGTGCCTAGAGCCTGCGGGCTGAGCGCTAACCACTCTATCCATCCAACATAAACCTTACCCTCGGAAAGGGTGATCTGGACGAGTTTTTGTTCAACGGCCAACTCGTAGAACAGACGCTCCAATGGATTCGACTGGTTGTTGCGGTGAACTTGCTCGATGGCAACTTCGGGGGGCAGCAAAAGATTTAGGATCCACCCGCCGACGACTGCTAGCGCAAACGCCAGCCCCGCAGTTGCCGAATCGCTGAAGGGCGACAGCTTGACCCAAAAGGCATTGATCTCATCGAGCTTCGCCACCGAATACAGCGCAATGAATGCGGCAATAAGGGTCAGAAGCGACAAACGAAGGAGCAGTCCAGCCGCGGGCACTCGGAAGTTCCGGCCACTCGTGAGTTTGGCGATTCTGTGCGAAACAACGTACCAAGGACCGCCGATTGCAAGGGTCGCGAGTGCGCTGTATAGCAGCGCTTTGCGGGTCCCATTCGGGATTTGCTGAACCAATTCAGCGGCTGCAACCCCCAACACGGTAGCTATTAGCATCCCGAGAGCAAACCGTGAGGCACCGTGAATACTACCGGTCCTCTTTGTGATTACGTTGGTGACGAGCATCCAAGCGAACGCAAATCCGACGGACAATATGCTCCCAATGATCAGATATACGACTCCAAGCGTTACGATCGACCGGTTGTTGTGATCAAGCAAATAAACGTTTGACGTCGTGACGATCAACCTCGCAAGTAGCAGAAATAGGAGGCCAATGGCTGCGGCGTGGAAGATGAGACGATGCCCGTCACATCGCCGCGCCTGATACGCAGTTAGATAGCAGCGGGTGTAAAACAGATAGCCGCCAAGAAGCGGCAGAAAAAGAAGATTGAGTTCCATGGTGCGCCGCGCATTGTTGGCTTGGCGGACCCTGGATCTGCGACTAGTCCGCCTTCACCTTGTCAGGAACCGGCGCACTGCTAGGGCGCAGCTTTTCAAGCTGTTCTTTGCCAGCAGTTGACTGAAGATAGTCCTTGATAAGTATTGAGACCGCTCCGGAGTGCTCGTATCGGACAAAGTCGCTGGGCTCGGCGGGCTGAGTGGTTGAATGCTCCGTCTTACTCATGGCTTGCCACCAAGGAAATAGGCGCATAAGCACACGGTTACACAAACGTGGACTTGACATCAAGCTCAATCAACCAGCCTGCCAAACCAGTAGTAGATGCCCAGTATGTAAGGTCGTTCCGGCCGAAAGCACCAGGTCTCCCTTTAAGCCAGCAGCGCCATACCAACGTTTCCGCTCTCTTGACGGACCGACGACGGACGATATGAGAGTATCTCAAGATATATTTATTAATATCAATGAGTTCTGTCTTAGATATAGATACAGACAACAGAAAACCTCGTAGGGCCGGTCGCGCAGCTGCGCCACGAGAAAGGTGCGCGTGGCCTCGGGAGCCGCCAGCGCCGGTCCGATACGCAGCGCTTCGCGAAAGTGCCGCCGCGCCAGCTCCACCGATGCCTTGAGCGTGGCGAAGCGAGCCAGCCCGATGCCGACCTGCGTGAGACAGCGCGGCGGATCGGCATTCAAGAGATTTCGCAGCGAACCGAACTCTGCGATGAGTGTGCGGGCCAGCTCGACGGCCGAGCGCCCCTTGATCCCCGATCCCAGCAGCAGCGCCAGCAGCTCGGCGTCGGAGAGCGCATGCGCGCCGCGCGCGAGCAGCTTCTCGCGCGGTCGCTCCTCGCAAGGCCAGTCCCGGATGCCCATGGTGCAGTTTAGAGAGGGGCGCTGCGCCAGGGCAGCCGGAGAAACCGCCGTGAAGGCGCGATATCGCAGCGGAAACCGATAGGCTCACCGCATTTTCCGGAGGCGGCAGTCGGGTGCGGCCCCGAGCCCACTCGATAATCGTCACACACTCAAAGCGCTCGGGTTCGAAGCAAACGGCTGACCCGAGCCGCCGGGCACAGCGGGGTGGTACCGCGACCTTAAGGCGGACCCTTCAGCGCATCGTTGTAGGAGTGCCGGGCCCAGCCCTGATAGTGCGCGTTCGCTGCGTTGGCATCGTCCAGGGTCTTGAGCATCTGCGGCAGCAACTCGCCGTAGTCCGGGGTTCTCAGCCCGATGATCAGGGTCGCACTGCCCGGGCCCGGCAGGCCCTGGTAGGCCATGGCGAGGAACTGCTGGCTTGCGGCGCGAAGTTTCTGTGCTTTCTGATCGCTGCTGGTGCCATCGTCCGCACGGCTGAGCTCATAAAGCATCAGGGTCAGTCGCGGCATCGATTGCAGGAGCGCGCGGCGCTCATCGAGGCTGCCCTTGAGCAGCTTGTTCTGGATGTCCGCATTGACGCTGAGCCCGGAAGCCTCGGCGAGGGCGCGCACGGCGCGGAATGCTTCGAGGAGCCCTGGCAGGAAGCGCAGATTTCCCGCACCCTTGTTTTCCTTGCGCTGCTGCGGCTCGATGTCCAGGTGGATCCCATCGATCCGGCTGGCCGGATGCTGGGAGTTGAATCTCACGATGGCGCGCACGTGATCGAGGAGTTTCTCGCGGTGCGGGCCGGCTTCGTCCGCGTCCGTGCTCGACAGCAGCGCTTCCACGCGCACGTTCACCGCGTGCAGCTGCCCGGCCAGTGCGGACACCGCGGCGACATCGGACAGATCCCCATGGCTGAGGAGGGAGACATAGACCTCGTTGATGCCGTAGGTACGGCAGAAGTCGCGCAGCCGCTCGGCCCCGCTCGGGGCCTCAAGAATCGCGGCGCCCTTCCAGACCCACAGGCCGTGACTGCGGGCCGGCCCATCCGCCATCGATGGGTCCACCGCCAGGCACCAAAGCACGGTCAGAACGCCAACGGCGGTGGTTTTGCTCATTACCTGCGGTTCTAAGCGCGGTTGCAGGGGAGTCTAACGGTGTGAGTTCACCATTCGCATGCGCTTTTGCGCGCCCGGGTGGCCGGGGTGCGATAATTACCCTGAAGGCGAGTCCCCATGCAAGGCAAACGCATTCTTCTTGGCGTCACCGGTGGTATCGCGGCCTACAAGAGCCCGGACCTGGTGCGGCGCCTGCGCGAGCGCGGTGCCGAGGTGCAGGTCGTGATGACCGCCGGCGCCCGCGAATTCATCACGCCGACGACCTTTCAGGCCGTTTCCGGCCGTACCGTGCGCAGTGAACTGTGGGATGCCGCTGCGGAAGCTGCCATGGGGCACATCGAACTTGCGCGCTGGGCGGACGCGGTGCTCATCGCCCCGGCCAGCGCCGACTTTCTGGCGCGCCTGGCCACCGGACAGGCGGATGACCTTCTGGCGACCCTGTGTCTGGCGACGCGGGCGCCGATCGCCATTGCCCCGGCCATGAACCACCTCATGTGGTCCAATGCCGCCACGCGCGCCAACACCGCCACGCTGATCCAGCGCGGCGTGCAGCTCTTTGGACCTGCCGAGGGCGATCAGGCCTGCGGAGAAAGTGGTGAGGGTCGCATGCTCGAGCCGCTCGATCTGGCCGAGCGCCTGCAGCGGCTGCTCGTGCCGGGCGGGGGCGCCCTTGCCGGGCGGCGCGTGCTCATCACGGCCGGCCCGACCCGCGAGCGCATCGATCCGGTGCGCTTCGTCAGCAACCGCAGTTCCGGGAAGATGGGGTTCGCGGTGGCGCAGGCCGCCCGCGAGGCGGGCGCGACCGTGGTGCTGGTCGCAGGCCCGGTGACTCTCGCCACACCGGCGCAGATTCAGCGCGTGGACGTGGAAAGCGCCGCGGACATGCTCAATGCGGTGCTGCGCGAACTGCCCGGCACCGATATCTTCATCTCGACCGCGGCGGTCGCCGACTACCGGCCCTTGCATGCTGCGGATCGCAAGATCAAGAAGACCGCCGAGACGCTCGAGCTCGCCATGGAGCGCACCACCGATGTGCTCGCAACCGTTGCGGCACGCGCCGAGCGGCCCTTCGTGGTCGGCTTTGCCGCCGAAACCGAGGCGGTCGAGCACAATGCACGCACCAAGCTCATGAGGAAGAACCTCGACATGATCGCTGCCAATGAGGTCGGTCATGACAAGGCCTTCGACTGCGAGGACAACCAGCTCATCGTGCTCAGCCGCGGTAATCGCTACGAGCTTCCGCGTGCCGACAAGCTCACCCTGGCCCGCGGACTCGTCGCACTCATAGCGCAGGACCTCGCCGCGCGCGGCGACGCCCGCAAGCGCGGCACGGCCCTCGCTTGAGCGGTGCCGCCGCGGCGCGCCGCACACTCAAAGTGCGGATAGTGGATGCGCGCGTGGGCAGCGAGTTCCCGCTTCCCGCCTACGCCACCGATGGTTCGGCAGGCCTTGACCTGCGTGCCTGTCTCGACGCGCCGCTGGTGCTTGCGCCCGGCAAAGCGGAGCTGATCCCGACCGGTCTTGCCATTCACCTCGACGATCCGGCGCTTACCGCGCTCGTTCTGCCGCGCTCGGGACTGGGTCATAAGCACGGCATCGTGCTCGGCAACCTGGTGGGGCTGATCGACTCGGACTATCAGGGGCAGCTGATGGTGTCGTGCTGGAATCGCGGGGCCGAGCCCTTCACCATCCGCGCCGGGGAGCGCATCGCGCAGCTCGTCGTGGTTCCGGTGGTGCAGGTGGAGCTGGAAGTGGTGGCGGAGTTCGTCACCTCACAGCGCGGCGCCGGGGGCTTCGGTCACTCCGGCCAGCACTGAAAGCGCGCGCGGGGCCGTGCCGGATGGTCACTGCGAGTGGATGGTGTGCAACTCGCGGTAGCGCTCGATATCGGCCTGGAACTGCGCGCGCATTTCGCTCTCCTGCTGGCTCTTGGCAGCCAGTGCATTGCTCTGCTCGCGCAGCTCGCTCACCGTGCGCACCAGGTTTTCCGCCACGTCATCGGGCATGCGCCGCGCCTCGGGGCGCTTATCGTAGGGCTGGAACCCGACTGCGTTCCTCTGCAGCGTTGCCAGGCGCACGCGCAGGCTCTCCACATACTGCTCGGCCGATGCGCGCTGGCTGCCCAGCTGCTCGAGGCGCACGTCCCGCAGCGCCTCGATGTCCTTGATCGAGGTGTAGGTCGTGATCAGAAAGGCATCGTGCTGTTTCTGTTTCATGACTTCGGCGCGCGCGCGTGCCTCCGCAGCCTGCACCTCGGGTGTCTTCTGCGCATCGAGCTGCCCGACCTCCACGCCCTGGGCGTTGAGGACCGCGCCGGCCTTGTTGGCATACTGGGGCGGAATATGGTCGCCGTAGTGCACCACGCCCTGCTCATCGACCCAGCGATAGGAGAGGGTCTTGGATGAGGACGAGGAGGGATCGGCGTGCGCGGACCCGGCTGCGAGCGCCGCCGCAAGCAGGAGCGAGACCTTCACGCGCGCTGGGATCGGCATGATGGCCTATATTCCCGCCGCGGGCGCCCGGCTGGCAAGCTTATCGGGCGCCGTAGCGCTCTTGATAGGCACGCAGGGCTGTGAGCTGTTCATCAGAAATGCGTGCCCGGCCGTCTGACTTGCGCGCGAGCGCCTCGATGAGCTCGGCGAGTGTGACGATGCTCACACACGGCATGCCCAGCTGCTCGACCTCCTGGACTGCCGTGAGCTCGCCGCGACCGCGCTCCTGGCGATCAAGCGCCAGCGCCACGCCGGCCGGCAGCGCGCCCGCGCTGCGGATGAGCTCCAGCGATTCGCGCACCGCGGTGCCGGCAGTGATCACGTCGTCCACGATCAGCACGCTGCCGGCGAGCGGCGCGCCCACGATGCGGCCGCCCTCGCCGTGGTCCTTGGCCTCCTTGCGATTGAAGGCGCACGCCACGCTCCTGCCGTGCTCGGCGCACAGCGCGACGGCAGTCGCAGTCGCCAGCGGGATCCCCTTGTAGGCTGGGCCAAAGAGCATGTCGAAGCGGATACCGGAAGCGATGATGGCGGCGGCATAACAGCGCCCCAACACCAGCAGCGACTCGCCATCGCTGAAGAGTCCGGCGTTGAAGAAGTAGGGGCTTTCGCGACCGGACTTGAGCGTGAAACGCCCGAAGCGCAGTGCATCGCGCCTGAGCGCCAGGTCGATGAAGGTGAGCTGGTATTGCTCCATGTCATATCATTGCCTGATGCGCGTCATCACCGTCAATGTCTGCGGCATACGTTCCGCCGCGGCGAAGGGCCTGTTCCGCTGGCTGCGCCGGCAGCAGGCCGACTTCATCTGCCTGCAGGAGACCAAGAGCCAGGAACACCAGCTGTCGGGGCACGACATCGACCTGTCCGGATACCAGCGCTTCTTCTGCGACGCGCAGCGCAAGGGTTACTCAGGCGTCGCCCTGTATACCCGGCACCGCCCGGACCGCATCGTGCGCGGCTTTGGGGTCGATGAGTTCGATCTCGAGGGGCGCTACCTGGAAGCGCAAGTGGGCGATCTGGCCGTGGTCTCGCTGTATCTGCCTTCAGGGTCGGCCGGAGTGCACCGGCAGGCCTCGAAATTCCGCTTTCTCGAGGCCTTCACGGCCCACCTGGCGCAGCTGCGCCGCCGCCGGCGCCGCTACATCCTCAGCGGCGACTGGAATATCGCCCACCGCCCGATCGACCTGCGCAACTGGAAAGCGAACCAGAAGAACTCGGGCTTCCTGCCCGAGGAGCGCGCCTGGATGGATCAGCTGTTCGGACCGGCAGGCTTCGTGGACGCCTTCCGCGAGGTGCGCCCGCAGGCTGAAGCGTACACCTGGTGGTCCAACCGCGGGCAGGCTCGCGCCAACAATGTCGGCTGGCGCATCGACTACCAGGTGGTGAGCAAGACCCTCGCCGGCAAGGCGCGCGCCGCCACCATATACAAGAAGCAGCGCTTCTCGGATCACGCCCCGCTGATCATGGACTACGATCTTTGAGCCCCGCGGGCGGGCGGGCTCACCCTAAGCTGCGCGAGGTGCTCGCGAGTCCCAAGATGCTGGCGATCCTGCTGCTGGGTGCCGCGTCCGGATTCCCGAACCAGATCACCGAGAGCGCGCTGCAGGCGTGGCTGAAGGATTACGGCGCGACCAACATCACGATCGGTGTGATGTCCTACGTCGCGCTCCCGTACCTTTTGAAACCCCTGTGGGCGCCGCTCATCGACCGCTACCCGCTGCCGCTGTTCGGACGCCGGCGCGGCTGGATATTTGCCATGCAGGTCGCGCTCGCCGCCGCCATCGGCCTGTTCGCGCTGCAGAACCCGCACGTTTCACTCGCCCCGATCGGGCTGTGCGCTCTCGCCATCGCCTTCTTCTCGGCAACCCAGGACATCGCTATCGACGCCTGGCGCGCGGACATCTCGCTGCCGAGCGAACGCGGTCCTGCCGCGACGATCACCAACCTCGGCTATCGCCTGGCCGCATGGGCGGCTTTCGCCCTGGCTCTGCTCATCGCCGACCACTTCGGCTGGCGGCCGGCCTTCCTGATCCTGGCCGCCCTCATGTTTGGCTTCTGCATAGCGACCGCGCGCGCACCCGAGCCGCACTACCGGCGGCAGCCGCGCTCGTTGCGCGAATCGGTGCTGCAGCCGCTGCGGGAACTGCTGGGCAGCCCGGGCGCCGCCGCGCTCATCGCGGTGGTGCTCCTGTTCAAGGTGGGCGATGCATTCGCCAACAAGCTGTTCACCCCGTTCATGATGGACGTCGGATTCTCCAAGACCGAGATCGCGCTGCTGGTGAAGGCGTTATTCACCTTCAGCACCATCGCAGGATCGGTGCTCGGCGGCATCGTCATGGTGAGGTTGGGGCTGCTGCGTTCGATGCTGCTGTTCGGCGTACTGCAGGCAGTGACTAATCTCTTGTATTGCTCCCTTGCGCTCGCCGGCAAGAGCTATCCCATCATGGTCACGGCCGTGGTACTGGAGCATGTTGCCGGCGCGATGGGCGGCATCGCCCTGGTCGCCCTCATCATGGCGCTGTGCGATGAGCGCTACAGCGCCTTCCAGTACGCGCTGCTGTCGGCTCTTGCGCTGCTGCCGCGTTACGGTTTGGGATATCCCGCCGGCTGGATCGCCGATCACGAGGGCTGGTACGCCTACTACGTCGCGAGCTTCGTGCTGGCGTTGCCCGGTCTTGCGGTGGTGTGGCTGATGCGCAGCAGGATCGATGCGCTGGACCGCTCATGACGGCAAGCGACGCCCACCCGCACAGCTTTGACCTGGAGCGGGTACTGTGCCGGCTTGCCGAACTCGAGGCGAAGGGTGCGCGCGCCTTCACCGTCGGCAGCGGCGACTGGCCGCTCAGGGGTTTCGTCGTGCGCTGCGGGGAGGGGGTGCGCGGCTACCTCAACCGCTGTCCGCACGCGGGCCATCCGCTGGATCTGATGCCCGGGCGATTCCTTACCGCCAACGGCACGCTGATCCTGTGCTCCTCGCACGGGGCGCTGTTCGAGATGGGAACCGGGTACTGCGTGGCGGGCCCGTGTGCGGGGCGCTCGCTGACACCGATCGCTGTGGAAATCCGCAGCGGATACGTGCTGCTGGCCGACAGCGTCGAGCTGAATGCGCTGACCGGCGAGCCGCCTTAGCGGCGACGCTTACTCGAACAGATCGATACCGTCGAGCGGACTTGCGCGCACTTCGCGATCTTCTTCGTAGGTGTCAGCTCCACGCGCATCCCCGTCGCCGGTCTCGACGTCCACCGAGCCTGACCAGTCCTCGGGAGCTTCGGCGGACTCAAGCGCACCATCCTCCCACTGCGCATCCCAGTCCTCGATGTCCATCTCCTCGACCGTGCCATCGAAATACTGGATCTCGATGGTGCCGTCATCGTCGTCGAGGGCAACGACCTCGAATAACGCGCCGCCGTTAAGCCGATACCAGTCGCCGATGCCCGGTTGAGGAGTCGCCATCGCTGTCACCTCTTACGATTCCGCGTGCGCTCTGCAATGATGTTGCGCCTCGCCCGTGAGGCTTTCAAGAAATTATTGTGAGCGCCGCTGTCGCGCGACGGAGGCGGTTGCGCATGGCACCAATGCTCGAACGACCCCTGGAATTCTTTGTCGTCTTTTTCGTGGTGGTGGAGCCGGTGTCGCTCATTCCGCTGTTCAGTGGGCTCACCACCGGCGCCGCCACGGCCTACAAGCGTCGCATGGCGATCAAGGCCGTGAGCGTTGCGGCCGCGATCCTGGTGCTGTTCGCCTTCGGGGGTGCCTCGTTTTTGTCGCTGATGGGCATCAGTCTCGAGGCGTTCCGCATTTTCGGTGGCCTGCTGTTGTTCCTGCTCGCGCTGGAGATGGTGTTCGCGCGCGAATCCGGCACGCGCACCTCGAGCAGCGAGGCAGCCGAAAGCAAGCGCCGCGCCGACATCTCCGTGTTTCCGCTGGCGTTTCCCTTCATTGCCGGTCCCGGTGCGCTCGCCACCATTCTCCTGTGGTTCGGGCCGCTGCGCCTGCCGACCCAGTCGGGCCTGTTCGGAACCTATCTGCTCGCGGCTGTTTTGGTGCTGGCCATCGCGCTGGTGTTGATGCTGCTCGCGGACCCTTTGATGCGCGTGATCGGGGTGACCGGCGCCAATGTCGCAAGCCGGCTGCTGGGGGTGATCCTCGGCGCGCTTGCGGTACAGTTCGTGCTTGACGGGTTGCGGGAGGCCTTCGCCGCCGCCAGTTGAGCTCAGGCGCGCCGGAACGCGAGATCCCACACCCGATGCCCGAGCTGCGTACCGCGCCGCTCGAAGCGCGTGGGCGCGCGCTGCGCGGGGCGAGCCACGAAGGCACCGTCCGGGGCGAGGTTCTCAAGCGCGCGAAGCGCGCCGAGGGTCTCGAGCATCTCGAGCGCGTAGGGTTGCCAGTCCGTGGCCACGCGCAGCAGGCCACCGGGGGCGAGTGCGCGGGTCATGACCTCGGCGAAGGGGTGCTGGATGAGTCGGCGCTTGTGGTGGCGCTTCTTCGGCCAGGGGTCCGGGAACAGGATCAGGATCTCCTGCAGCGACGCGGCGGTGATCTGGCGGTCGAAAACCTCGACGGCGTCGTGGCAGATGATTCGCACGTTCGTCAGCGCGCGCGCCTCGAGCGCCAGCAGCAGCCGCCCGACACCGGGACGGTGCACCTCGATTCCCAGGAAATCCCGCTCCGGCCGGGCTACCGCCAGCGCCAAGAGGTTCTCGCCGTTGCCGAAACCGATCTCAACGGTGCACTGCGCCGCGCGGCCGAACGCCGCGCGCAGCTCGAGCGGCGCGGCGGCAAACTCGATGCCGTACTTCGGCCACAGCGCCTCGAGCGCGCGTTGCTGCGCAGGCGTAATGCGCCCGGCGCGGGTCACGAACGAGCGGATCGAGCGCGGGTATTCCGGGTCGGCGGGCACCGCGGGATCTTACCGGGCGCGCCCGGCGCACGCCGGTCTTGCGCCGGCACGGGCGATGGGCGGGCCGATCTGGTATAAGCGCGCGCTATCGTCCCGCTCCCGCCTGGAGGTCTTATGTCGAAGTGGCAGTTGCTGGGCGCAATCGCGCTCGCAGCACTGGGTTGTGCGGCTTATGGGGCCGAGCCGAGCCCAACCCCACCCGCCGCCAATGCCGGTCCCACGCCTGCCGAGCTGTCGCAGCTGTGCAAGATCGACATCAAGGGCGATAAGAAGGAACAGTGGATGCGTCTGCCCAAGGCGGAAAGCTCCGTCACCCAGCATCACGTGACTGTGGGCGGCAAGAGCCTCGACTACACCGCCACGGCCGGCACCCTGATCGTGCGCGACGATGATGACAAGCCGATCGCCAGCATCGGCTATGTGGCCTACGTACGTCAGGACAAGAACGGCGCGGCGCGACCGATCACGTTCGCCTTCAACGGCGGCCCGGGCTCGTCGTCCCTTTGGCTGCACATGGGCGTGCTTGGACCCAGGCGCGTGGTGGTCGCAGATCCTGACCCGACACCGCCTGCTCCCTACCACACCGTCGACAACGAGTACGGCATGCTCGACAAGAGCGACCTTGTGATGATCGATCCGGTCGGGACCGGCCTGAGCCGCGCGGTGTGCGATCACAAGGACGACGAGTTCTGGGCTGTCGACCCGGACATCGATTCAGTCAGCCGTTTCATCGCTCAGTACCTGAGCGACAACAACCGCTGGACCTCACCGAAGTACCTGCTCGGGGAAAGCTACGGCACCACCCGCGGCGCAGCCATCGTCAACTACCTGCGCGGGCGCCGCTCGCTCGCCTTCAACGGCCTGATACTCGTTTCCGTCGCGACCGATATCGAGGCGATATTCGCCGAACTGCCCGGCAACGACCGGCCCTACTCGGTGTACCTGCCCGGCTACGCCGCCGTGGCGTGGTATCACCACGTGCTGCCGAACCAGCCGGCGAAGCTCGAGCCCTTCCTGAGCGAAGTGCGCCAGTACGCCATGGGGCCCTTCACCGCCGCCTTGATCAAGGGAGATGCGCTGAGTGAGGCCGAGCGCGAGGCCGTGGCGCAGAAGGTGCACGAATACACCGGACTGTCGGTCGACTACCTGAAGGCGGCCAACCTGCGCGTCTCGGAAGTCGCATTCGCGCACGAGCTGCTCAAGTCGCAGGGCAAGACCATCGGCCGCCTCGACGGGCGTTTCGTCGGGCCGACGCCGGATCTTCTCGCCAAGGAGACCGACTATGATCCGCAGTCGGCCGCGATCAGTGCCGCGTACGCCTCGACCTTCCTCGATTACTTCCACGGCGATCTGAAGTTCGGCATGAGCAGCACTTACCGCACCACCAACTTCGCCATCGGCGATAAGTGGAAGTGGACGCACGTGACCCCGCAGGGCGAGCAGCCGATCGTGAACTCGGGAGTCGATCTTGCCGAGGCGCTGATGAAGGACGCCAACCTCAAGGTGCTGGTGCTCAATGGCTACTACGACCTCGCGACACCCTTCTCCGCGACCGAGTACGTCATGACGCACCTCGGTGTCCCGCCGGCGGTGAGTGCACGCATCCAGATGAAGTACTACGAAGCCGGCCACATGATGTACGTGAATCCGCCGTCGATTGCCAAGATGAAGGCCGATCTGGATGCCTTCATCGACTCCACCGCGCGGCACTGACGCACGCGCGCGCGCGGGCTTTCAGGGCGGCGCCGAGGTCAACGGCAGCACCATCTGGGCCAGCAGGCCCGGATGGTTGTCGAGCAGCTGCAGTACGCCGCCGTGCAGCTTGGCGACCGCGTCCACGATCGATAGCCCCAGTCCCACCCCCGGTGTGCCACGGCTCGCATCGCCGCGGAAGAAGCGCTCGGCGGCTTTCGGCTTGTCCGCATCGTCGATGCCCGGGCCGTTGTCGGCCACGGCAATCTCGACCGCGCCATCGGCGCGCCGCCCGACGCGCACGCTGATGGCGCCGCGATCCGGGACGCTCTTGAGCGAGTTGTCGATCAGGTTGCTCACGGCCTGGGCCAGCAGCACCGGGTCGCCGGCGACTGCGGCCTCACCGGCGGCCTGGAACGAGAACACGACGCCTTTCTGCTCGGCGGCCGGCTCGTAGAACTCGACGACCTCGGCTGCGACGGCGGCGGCGTCCACGCGCACGAATCCCGAGCGGCGTGCGCCGGAATCGATCTCCGCCAGGCGCAGCAGCGCGCTGAAAATGCGCATCACACGGTCGACATCCGCGACCGCGGCTTCGATCTCGGCGAAGGTCTCCGCCGGCGACGGCCGCGTCAGCGTCAGCTCCTCCAGGCGCGAGCGCAGCTCCGCGAGCGGCGTGCGCAGATCGTGCGCGATGGAGTTGGAGACGTTGCTGATGCCGTGGATCAGGTACTCGATGTGCTCGAGCATCCCGTTGAGCGTCTGTGACAGGGTATCCAGCTCGTCACCGGATCTGGCGGTCGGCAGCCGGTGGCGCAGATCCCCCTGCATGATGGCCGAGACGCTCTGGCGGATGCCCTGCACACGCGCCAGCAGCTCGCGGCGTATGAGGATCGCGCCTGCCACACCGACCACGAACAGGAAAGTGACGGAAGCGAACAGGCCCCAGGTGAAGCGCCGCTCAAGCGGCAGGAAGCGCGACAGGTCGCGGCCCACCAGCAGGTGGTAGCCGCCGCGCAGCGTCGTCTGCACCAGGAGCGTATGCGGCGGCTGGCCGGCAAGGTCCGCCATCACGGCATGGGTGCCGGGGTTACTGGGAATTCCCTGCGGCCAGGCGGCGAGGTTGCCGGCCAGCGGCCGGTAGGCGTCGTCGGTCAGAAGCAGCGTGCGTTCGCCTGCGATCTGCATGCCGACGCGCTCGTTGATGTGCGCGGTGAGGCCTGCGACGCCCTCGCGGTTGAAGACGTCAGTCAGCCGCTGCGCGTCATCGAGCAGGATCGCCTCGCGACCGGAATAAATGGTCACGTTCCACGCATACCACAGCGGAACGGCGAAGGCGGCGAGCGCCGCAAGTCCCAGCAGCACGTAGCTCAAGGCCCAGGTCAGCGCGGATGAGCGTATCAGCCTAACCATGCTCGGTCATCATGTAACCGGCATTGCGCACGGTGCGTACCAGCGGACGTTCCGAGTCGTGCTCGATCTTCTGGCGCAGCTTGCTGATGTGGACGTCCACCACGTTGGTCTGCGGATCGAAGTTGTAGTCCCACACCGCCTCCAGCAGCATGGTGCGGGTCACCACCTGGTTGGCATGACGCATCAGGTACTCGAGCAGCTTGAATTCGCGCGGTTGCAGGTTGACCACACGGGCGCCGCGGGTCACACGGCGCGACAGCACGTCCATGCGCAGGTCACCGACCTGCAGCGTGCGCTGCGCGGCGCCGCTATCGATGCTGCGCCGCCCGAGCGCATCGACGCGCGCCAGCAGCTCCCCGAAGGCGAACGGCTTGGTCAGGTAATCATCGCCGCCGCTGCGCAGGCCGCGGATGCGCTCATCGACATCGTTGAGTGCGCTCAGGATCAGGATCGGGGTGCGGTTGCCGGACTTGCGCAGCGCTTCGATGATGGCGAGTCCGTCGATGTTGCCCGGCAGCATGCGGTCCATGACGATGACATCGTACGGCTCGCTTGCCGCGATGAACATGCCCTCGCGCCCGTTATCGGCGTGGTCCACCGTGTGTCCCGCCTCGCGCAGGCCGCGCGTGACGAAGCGCGCGACCCGCTCGTTGTCTTCTACGATCAGGATCTTCACCGGCTAGCCCTGCGCCCCCTGTGTTGCCGCCCCGTGCGTGCGCTGCACGTCCTCCGGGTGCTTGCGCGCCCAGCGCACCACCAGCCGATCCAGGTACAGATAGATCACCGGCGTGGTGAACAAGGTCAGCATCTGGCTCAAAACCAGCCCGCCGACCATTGTATAGCCAAGCGGCTGGCGCAGCTCAGAGCCCGTGCCGTGACCGAGCATCAGGGGCAGCGCCCCCAGGATCGCCGCCATGGTCGTCATCATGATGGGACGGAAGCGCAGCAGGCACGCCTGGCGGATCGCCGCCTCCGGCTCGAGGTGCTGCTCGCGCTCGGCGTGGATGGCGAAGTCGACCATCATGATGCCGTTCTTCTTGACGATGCCGATCAGCAGGATGATGCCGATCAGTCCGACCACCGACAGGTCGAAGTGAAACACCATCAGCATCAGCAGCGCGCCGACGCCCGCCGAGGGCAGCGTGGAGAGAATCGTGAGCGGATGGATATAGCTCTCGTAGAGCACACCGAGAATGATGTACACGGCGAGCAGCGCCGCCAGGATCAAAAGCGGCGCCGTCTTCAGCGATGCCTGGAAGGCCTGCGCGGTGCCCTGGAAGGTGCCGAGAATCGCCGCGGGCAGGCGGATGCCCGCGGCGCTCTTCTGGATCGCGCTCACCGCCTCGCCGAGCGATACCCCCGGCGCCAGGTTGAAGGACAGCGTGACCGCAGGAAACTGGCCCTGGTGATTGATCGAGAGGTAGCTGGTGTGGCCGGTGTCGAAACGCGTGAAGGTCGACAGCGGCACCTGCTGATTGGTCAGCGGCGATTTGATGTAGATCTTGCCGAGCGCGTTGGGATCGCCAAGCAATGAGGGCGTGATCTCCAGCACGACGTGGTAGCTGTTGAGCTGCGTGAAATACTGCGTCACCTCGCGCTGGCCGAACGCGTCGTAGAGCGTGTCGTCGATGAGCGCCGGCTGGATGCCGAAGCGCGCGGCCTGGTCGCGATCGATCACCAGTGCCAGCTTGGTGCTGCTGTTCTGCTGGTCGGAGGCGACATCGCGCAGCTGCGGCAGCTTCTTCAGCTCCTCGAGCAGGCGCGGCGCCCAGGAGTTGAGTTCGTCGAGGTTGGCATCCTGCAGGGTGTACTGGTATTGGGTTCGCGAGGTGCGGCCGCCGACGTTCAAGTCCTGCGCGGCCTGCAGGAACACCGTGCCGCCGGGGACAGTATTGATCTTCTTGCGCAGCCGCTCGATGACCTGGTCGGCGGTGGCGTCACGCTGATCGCGCGGCTTGAGTCCCAGCACCACGAAGCCGTTGTTGAGCGGCCGGCCGCCGCCGACGAAGGCCCCCCAGCTCTCGACCGCCGGGTCCTTGGCGATCACTGCCATCAGGTTGCGCTCGAGGCGCCACATCTCATCGAACGACACATCCTGCGGGGCGTCGGTGAGCCCGACAATGATGCCGGTATCCTGCTGCGGGAAGAAGCCCTTGGGCACCACCACGTACAGGGCCACCGCGATCGCCACCGTGATCAGGAAGGTGATGAGGGTGGTGCGCTGGTGCGAGAGCACCAGGTCGAGGCCGCGCGTATAGCGGTCGAGCATCCATTGAAAGCCGCGCTCCAGCGTCAGATAGAAGCGGCCATGCTCTGTGTGCTTCTCATCGCGCAGGAACAGCGCGCACATCATCGGTGAGAGGGTGAGGGCCACCACCGCGGACACGCCGATGGTCATGGTCACGGTTACGGCGAATTCGCGGAACAGCCGGCCCACGATACCGCTCATCATCAACAGCGGGATGAATACCGCGACCAGCGAGATGCTGATGGAAAGAATGGTGAAGCCGATCTCGCCCGCACCCTTGACCGCTGCTTCATAGGGCGAGAGGCCGTGCTCGAGGTGCCGGTAGATGTTCTCGAGCATCACGATGGCATCGTCCACCACGAAACCCACCGCGATGGTGAGCGCCATCAGCGACAGGTTGTCGAGGCTGTAACCGACGGCGTACATGAGCGCGGCGGTGCCCAACAGCGATAGCGGCACGGTCACCGCGGGGATGGCCGTCGCCCAGAAGCTGCGCAGGAACAGGAAGATCACCAGGATCACCAGGATCACGGCGATCAAGAGCGAGAACTCGACATCCTTCACCGAGGCCTTGATGGTGGTCGTGCGGTCGATCACCTGGTCGACCTTGAGCGAGGGGGGCACCGAGGTCATCACGTGCGGCAGCGCGGCCTTGATGCCGTTCACCGCGTCGATCACGTTGGCGCCGGGCTGCTTGTAGATCAAGAGCAGAATGCCGAGCTTGCCGTTCTGGAAGCCACGCACCTGGTTGTTTTCCGGGCCGTCCACCGCGACACCGACATCGCGGATACGGATCGGCGCGCCATTGTGGTAGGCGATCACCACGTCGTTCCAGGGTGCGGCCTTCAGCAGCTGATCGTTGTCGTAGATGGTGAAATTCTTCTGCGCACCGGTGATCGCGCCCTGCGGCTGGTCGACCGTCGCGCTGGTGATGAGGTTGGCGACATCCTCCAGCTGCAGTCCGACCGCGGCGAGCTTGACCGGATCGATCTGCACGCGCACCGCGGGCTTTTGCTGGCCGCCGACGGTGACCTGGGCGATGCCGGGCAATTGCGAGAGCTGCTGCGCGATCACCGTCTCCGCGTAATCATCCACGGCCGTGACCGGCAAGACGTCCGAGTGCACGGCCAGGATCAGCACCGCGGAGTCGGCCGGGTTCACCTTGCGTTGCGTCGGTGGGGTGGGCAGGTTCTTTGGCAGCTGTCCGCCGGCGGCATCGATCGCCGACTGCACATCCTGAGCCGCACCGTCGATGTTGCGGTCGAGATTGAACTGCAGCGTGATCTGGGTGCTGCCGAGCACGCTCGTGGAAGTCATCTGCGAGACGCCCGAGATCTGCGCGAATTGAGTCTCCAGCGGCTGCGCCACCGAGGAGGCATGATCT
>Ga0209624_10000039_pt1 | contig 119528 bp, 96 predicted proteins | sample JacPinW_OM2H0_O1_FD_188565 | JGI IMG/M metagenome (GOLD analysis project Ga0209624, IMG submission 188565) | Forest soil microbial communities from Algoma, Ontario, Canada - Jack Pine, Ontario site 1_JW_OM2H0_O1 (SPAdes) (version 2) | ecosystem: Environmental > Terrestrial > Soil > Boreal... | reverse complement strand
CCGAGAGGCGGCAATAGCGGAACACCGCCGGGGGAATAGAGCGTGGCCAGGCTCGCGTACGAGCCGCTAGGAAAAGCCAACGGATAAAACGGGGGCGCAAATGCCAGGTTATCGACGCCGCCGATATCTTCGCGCACGCTGTAAATACCGTAGCCGGCGCGAATCACCGTGTTGTGCTTCCCATCCACGTCATAAGCAAAGCCGATGCGCGGCTCAGGAACGGTCGCGAATTCGTTGTTGAGAGCGGCACTGTTGAGCGTGCCGGTTAGGCCTGTCAGTCCGAATTTGTCCACACACTTCGGCCACACGTAGGGTTGGCCGATCGGGGCATTGGCGTCCTGAGGAATGGTGTTGCCCAGATGGCAGAGGTTATCTTCCGCTGCACCCACCAACTCCACGCGCACTCCAAGATTCAGGGTCAAAGTCGGGGTCACCCGCCAATCGTCCTGCGCGAACAAAGCATAGGCGGGAATGTGGTAATCGTGATTGTCTGCGCCGCTGCCTCCTTCCCCAACTGCAGGTTGTCCCAACAGGAAGTTTTGGAAAGCGTTGAGGGGGTTTCCGCTGGCATCGGTACCACCAGGGAAGAATAGCAACAGGGGATTGCTCAGCACTGCCAGCACGCGGCGATCTGAAGTGCGGTCAACTTCGCCGCCGAATCGAAACGAGTGATGCCCGTGGGACCAACTTACCGTATCGAGGTAGACGAACGAGTCCGCCAACGCCGATTGCGGTTGGTTGGGAAAAGTCCCAATCTGGAAGCCCGTTAATTCGAATCGGTACATGTTCGGTTGCGGGTTGTTGCTGCTGATGCCGAGGTCGGCGGGCGAGGTTCCAGGAATGGAAACATTCGTTAGTGCATCGCTGATCACATTCACGCCAAAACGAAATTCGTTGATCAGCGTATTGGTGAAAGTGTGAGTCTCCGAGATGCTGCCGAACCTTCCGCGCAGCGGGATATCGAGCGGGAAATTCAGGTTGGTGTCGATGGCCGGATAGCCCGTCTGCACTTGCAAGTTATCGGCCCCGAATGGTTGATAGGTTTCCGCGTCCGACCAGAAGAAGCGCTCGCTGAATCGATCCTTGCCGTTGTTGAAATCTTTGTCCCAGTTGGCGGTGAACTGATCATCCCGATAGCGGCCGGGGGAACTGAGGGTAAGGGAGCTGCCGGACGCGATGCTTGGGATGAGCCAGCCGCCTCCGGTGCCCGCGCCAAACTGTGTGCCCGCAACGTTCAATAATTTGAATGCTACAGGGTCGAGTCCGCAGTAACCGTTGCCTGGGTTTGCGTACGCCGGCAAGCCACCGGAAAAGAAAGTGCTGACGAGAGTTGCGCAGTCGCGCGCTTGCGGCAGCGCTGGAAGCGGAGCGCCACTGATGTAAGTTCCGAGCGAATCGCCGCTGCGCTGGCGCGTACCCTGATAGTTGACATAGAAGAAACCGAGCTTGCCGCCGGGAACAACCGGCCCGCCGAAATCGCCACCGAAGATATTCTGCTTGAGATCAAACGCGCCTAAGAAGAAATCGTCCGCGTCCAGCGCCGAGTTACGAAAATACTCCCACACATCTCCATGGAAACTGTTCGAGCCGCTTTTCAGGATGGCGTTGATATTGCCGCCTCCATTGCGGCCCTGCGTTGCATCATAGAGGCTGGTGCCGACCTTGAATTCCGCAATCGAGTCGGGATTCGGCACCGGCGTATAAGTGAGTTCGCCGAATGAGTAGTCGGAGGCCGAAATTCCATCGATCAGATAGTTGTTGTTATCTTCTCGTCCGCCATTGACGTCAATGCGTACATCGCCGCGGCCGAGAGCAGCAGCGTTGTTCAGGCTCGCCGATGCGCCCGCCGATAGATCGAGCAACTGCTGGAAATTGCGCGTCGCCAGCGGCAGTGTGTTCACCGTCGTCGAACTGATCGACTCTCCCGTCGTGGCATCAGTGGTATCGACCTGCTCCGCCATCGACTCGACTTCCACCACTTCTTTCACCGCGCTCAACTTGAGACTGGCGGTGATGCGCGTCGTCTCCGTGATACGCACAGTTACTCCAGGTATTTTCGTGTCGGGAAAACCTGTGGCGTTCACCTCCACTGTGTAGTTTCCCGCTGGCAACAGCAGCGCGTTGAATAGCCCGGAGGCGTCAGTCTTCAGTTGGCGCAAAACCTCACCGGTGGCTTCGCTGGTCACGCTGACTTTTGCATTGGCAATCACCGCGCCGGAGGAATCCTGCACTACGCCGCTGATGGCGCCGGTCGCCCCACCTTGAGCGAGCATCAGCGAGGCAAGAGATACCACCGCCACGAACAACACGGCAAGACTTCGAATAACACGCATAAGGCCTCCCTGGGGGACGGAGCTGACCGTCGCGCGGATCTGACTATTGCAAGCCGATCATTAAATACTTGGGCAAACCGAGTGTCAAGAAATAATGCAACGGATGGAAATAATGGATTGAGAATCTGCGGATGATTCCGAATCGTTAGTCTTATCAGGTTATGGAATCGCGCTATGGATTTACGTAGGGTTGCAGACCGTTATAGGCGATTGAATAGTTTGACTGTCACCTAACACCTGTCAGGTGACGCACTTCACGCTCACTGAATCGCATTCCCATAAGTCGGCACACCCTGTTGCAGAAAGAAGAGTAGTGTCTGTCCCCGCGTCGACCAATCGCTCTGCGGATACTGAGATATTAACTGCTGAGCGAGCGAAATAGCCGAGCTCTTCGCTTGCTCCGACTTCTTACCTTGATCTTCCGTCTTATAAATCTCGATCAAGGCCGCTCGCCGGGACGCGGCATAATACAGCGCCTCGGGCGCGGCCGGCGATTGCGGATGCTCTTTGACATACTTCTCATAGATCTCCGCTTCCTTGTCCGGGCACTTCGATGACCCTTGCCAATCTCCGCAGAGCTTATTATCGATCAGGTGAAAAGCCGCGAGCTGCGCCCACTTCGTGTCCGGAAACTTCTTGATCACCTGCCTCATCTGCTCCTCGTCGATGCTCCCGCGCATGAAGGATTCTTTCTCGTGCGCCGACGGCCGCGATTCCACATCCGCTTTGTCGATCTGCCATTTAATATCGGCGGTGCGATAAAGCGATTCGCCCGCTAACGGACTGGTTGGAAAAATGTCATACACACGCCGATAGAGCCGCAGCGCATCCTGCGCCGCGCCACGTCGTCCATGACGCCGGCTCGCCTCATCTTCCGAATCGACCGCCGCGCCAAACAATATCCGGTCGCCGTTAGGCGTCGATGCCCACACGACCCCCGTATCCACCACCCAGCCGCTAATCGTCTTTCCTTCTTCGTCATCATCCAGCACGAACGCCGGATCGCGGGCGAAAGGCGAGCCCATCAGCGCTTCCACATGCAGCCAGTTCGGGGTCTTGTCCAAAAGAATCAGCTCACGTCCCCGATCGACCTGGCCGAGTTTGTTCGAAGAATTGTCGGGTGAAAGATAAAGAATTGCCTCGCGAATCAAGGTGCCGCGATCGGCGGCTAAAAGCAGTGAGTGTCCCAGCACAATGAAAGCAGCGCAAAATAGCAACCTGCTAGTCGACTTCACGATTGTCTTCATCTCCAAAGTTGAGAGTAGCACGTGAAATTAGATGCGCCGAACGGGCCGGGAGGGAACCGGCCGCTCGCGGAGAAAACCAGTCAAACTTTAGCAAGAAGTGTCGCGAAAATTGGCTATTTTCCGCGTTTTGGTAATGCCCATCTTGTAACTGCCGTGACCTGTACATCCTTTTCCCTGGCGCTAACCTGAGGCCGGCAGGGAGGGGAATAAAAGCCTGGCTTTCTGGCCATGACACGCCTTTCCCCGGAGGACTCCGCAGTCCGAGGCGAGTTTCGCTAGACTGTGTACGGCCAGGCGATGTCTGACAGGCGATCACTGGATCGGAGATCAGTGGATCGCTGTTGACAAGCAGGCCGCCGGTGCTATACACGATTGTGTCTCTCCAAGCTTATTCGGCGAGCAGAATTTCTATGCCAAACCAGGGTGACCGCAGCAAGCAGGCTTTGCGATGATGTCTCGCGGCGCGGCGCAGCAGATTGCCATTCGCGATCTCAAGAGCATCGACGACCTCACACAATTGAAGGCGCTCGAAAAAGAAGTCTGGGGAATGGCCGACGAAGACACCGTGCCGCTGACGCTGGCGATCGCCTTGAAGGCAGCGGGCAATATTTTTGTGGGCGCCTTTGAAACAGCCAAGGACAGCAAGAATAAAGACAAGGAAAAGCTAGTCGGCTTCGCCTTCGGATTCCTCGGCCTCGAACGCGGCCAGATCACTCTCCACTCCCACATGCTCGCCGTTCTCGACCAGTATCGCCATCTCGACCTCGGATCGCGCCTCAAACAAGCGCAGCGCGAACGCGCCATGGCCATGGGTATCCACGAAATGACCTGGACGTACGATCCGCTGCAGAGTCGCAACGCCCACTTCAACTTCGCCAAGCTCGGCGTAGTCTCCGACACTTATAAGGTCGATTTCTACGGACCAGAAACCTCCAGCATGTTGCATCGCAACGGCACCGACCGCCTGTGGGTCCGCTGGATTCTCGATTCGCGGCGTGTCCGCGACCGTATCTCCGGCAAGAATGTGAACACGCGCGCCGAAACTCTCGATGCCCTGCGCTTGCTTGCTCCTTTAGTCCGCTTCGATCCCAGCGGCAAACCAGCGCGCGCCAATCTCGCCGACTCGCTCGCCCGCCAACGTGTGAGCATCGAGATTCCCGGCGACATTCTCGAAGTGGAGCGCACTGGCATGGAGACAGCGCGCGAGTGGCGCGAAGCGACTCGGTGGGCATTTCGCGAAGCGCTCAAAGCCGGATTTCTAGTAGCGGAATTCTGCCGCTCGATTCGAGGCCAGCAAGGCCCGGGCGCCTACTTGCTGCAGCAAGGAACGGTAAACGAGCTTATTCCAGAAACGTAGGCGCTCGATCAAGAGTCAGCCGCTAGCGCGAGCATCATCCTCATCCAGGACGGAAATAATTCCACCTTCCCTGCGCTCTTCGTCTGAGAAAATACAACCAATCCTTATGCAAGCACTCGGTCGGGCATGTGCGTCTCTGATTGGGTATTCCGTTGGTATTTTTCTAATCCATATCGCATTTGCTCAGACTTCCACGAAAACTCCAGCTGCAACCGCATCCCGCAACATCCTGGTCACGGTGACTGACGAAAATAGTGTGGCCGTACCGTCCGCCATAGTATTTCTGCAACCAACTTCCAATGCTGTTTCGTTGCGTTGCCTGACCGATTTCGCCGGCCGCTGCAGCTTTCCCAACATCATCTCGACTCCCTTCAATCTCCGCGTCGAGAAGCAAGGGTTCTATTCCCTAACGCTGCCCGCCGTCGAGGCCGGCACCGCGGGGAACATCGATGTCACGCTCGCCCACCAGCAAGAGGTGCGCGAGGTGGTCGACGTAGTCGAGTCTCCGCCCGCTATCGATCCTGCGCAGATCGCCGCGCAACAAACTCTCAGCGGACTCGACGTTCTCAACATTCCTTTTCCCGCCACTCATGACTATCGCAACGTGCTCAACTTCATCCCTGGCGTCGTGCAGGACTTGAACGGACAACCTCACATCGCAGGCGCTGAGACTTATCAGACCGTTATTCTGCTCGATGGTTTCAACGTCACCCAGCCCGCGAACGGCCAGCTGCTGGCCCGTATCAGCACCGACGCGTTCCGCTCCATTCAAGTGGAGCCGGCGCGCGAGCCCGCCGAATTCGGCAAAGGTTCCGGCGGCGTGCTCATGCTCAATACCGGGATCGGCAACGATCACTACCACTTCGCCGCCACCGATTTTGTGCCGTCGTTTCAAGACAAGGATGGATGGAGGTTCGACCAGTTCCTCCCGCGCCTGACGTTTTCCGGCCCGCTGAAGAAGGGAATGGTGTGGTTCTACGATGCCATCGACGGCGAGTTCGACAACGTTGTCTATACCGAACTCCCGCCTAACGCCGACAACGATCACCTCTTACGCATCGGCAATCTGGCCAAGCTTCAGGGCAACGTCACCAGCCGCCACCTTGTCTCGGGCAGCCTGCTGATCAACCATCTTCACGACGACTACGATGGCCTCTCGCCGCAAAATCCGCAACTGTCGAACCCGCAGGACGTCGAATCCGCTTACGTCGCCAGCGCGAAAGATCAGTACTATTTCCAAGGCGGCGAGCTGATCGAAGAAGGTGTTGGGTTCGATCAGTACAACCTGCAATACACGCCCTACGGCACGTCGCCCTACTTCATCACTCCCCAGCCGCTCGGAGAAACGGCCAGTGGCAGTTACTATCTTTCGACTACGACGCGCGCGCGCCGCTGGCAGGCTCTGACCAATTTATTTCTCGGTCCGCATCAATGGCACGGCCGCCACGATCTAAAATTCGGAGCCGACGTCGACGTGCTTGTCTACGACGCCCAATTCGCCCGACGGCCCATATCCTTTTTGAATGTAGGACAGAATCCGCCGACTGCTCCAATTACCTGCCTGACGGTTCCTTCCACCCAAAATCCCTGCACCCTCTACTCCACTTTTTCCGGAGGCCAGCCCTCCGCGACTTACAACTTCGAGTTCAGCGCCTATGCGCAAGATCGCTGGCTGATCGCCGATCGCCTGCTCGTCGAATCCGGCCTTCGCCTCGATTGGGATGAGATCGTCCGCACTGCGCTTCTCTCGCCGCGCCTCGCCGGAACTTACGTCCTCGACAACTCCGGCAATACCAAACTTTCCGCCGGCATCGGATTGATCTACGATCCCACGTTCCTTTTCCTCATCGCCCGTCCCAACGCTGGCGAACGCACCGACTATTTCTTCAACGCCTCGGGCCAGCAAACTGGAACCGTGCTCACGACATTCTCCGTCGACCGCAATCCTCTGGTCGCTCCCCGCTTCGTCAACTGGAGTCTCGGCCTCGAACACAAGCTCCCCCTCGCCATTTACCTCAAGGCCGAATTCCTGGAAAAGCGCGGTACGCGGGGCTTCGTCTACAACATCCCCAACCGCGCACCCACCGGCGACTTTGTGCTCGAGAACACGCGCGACGATCGCTACGATGCCATCGAAGTCAGCCTCCGCCACAACTTTCGCGAAAGCTATATGCTGATGGGTTCTTACACCCGCTCTCGCTCTCACTCGAATCAGGTTTTGGACTTCAACGTCGACAACCCTCTGCTCAGCCCGCAAACCGGCGGCCCTTACACCTGGGATACGCCGAATCGCTTTCTCTCCTGGGGATACTTCCCACTATTCAAAATGCCAATCATTCGCCAGACCGAACTCGCTTACTCGCTCGAGACGCGGACCGGATTCCCCTTCAACGTAACTAATAATCAGGAGCAACTTGTCGGCCCGCCCGGCTCACATCGCTTTCCCGATTATTTCTCGCTCAACGTTTACCTGGAAAAGCGCTTCCATGTGTTTGGATATTTCTGGGAACTCCGCGGCGGCCTCGACAACATCACCGATCACGCCAACCCCTCTGTCGTCAACAGTGACATCGACGGGCCCAACCCCTTTACCTTCAGCGCATTTGAAGGGCGCGCTTTTACCTCACGTATTCGCCTGCTGGGCAGGAAGTGAATGCCGGAATCTTCGAAACCCGCTGTCTATTATTTTCAATTTGTAAGTGCAGGTTAAATCGATTTCACGGGAATGATGGTCACGTCGTCTACCAGCCCGACTTCCTTCTGCACAAACGGCTCCGCATAGGTGACACCGCCGAGCATGCCGTAATAGCGGGCCATGGATTCGACGCGAGCGCGAATTTCTTTCTGCGCGGGAAAGATTCCGCTGCCCGCATCCTGATCGGTGAACTGCGACTTGTAAGCCATCAGCGACTCGAAGCGCGTTTCGAACTGGTCGGTGATGTCGACGACAAACGTAGGCCGTACGTCGCGGTAAAGGCTGGCATAAATAATCTTGAACGGACGATGAGCCGAACCCTGCGCCGGCAGCTTGGCGAGTCCCGATAGAAATGCCGCCTCGTAGCCGAGAGTCGCGGCCGTGTAGTGATCGGGATGACGCCCCTCCCAATAGGGAAGAATCAGCACGCGCGGACGCTGCTCGCGAACAACGCGGACCACCTTCAGGCGATTCTCCCAAGTGTTTTCAACGCGTCCGTCGGGAATATCGAGAGCCGCGCGCCACGAAACCTTCAGAATGCGCGCGGCCTCGGCGGCCTCGCGGGCGCGCTCTTCCATGGTGCCGCGCGTTCCCATTTCACCTTGTGTCAGGTCGAGAATGCCGGTGCGATATCCGCGCTCTGCCATTTTGAGGAGAGTTCCGGCGCAGGTCTGTTCCACGTCGTCACGGTGTGCGGCTAAAGCTAAAATGTCGAGGGGCATAAACGCGTCGTTGGTGGTTCGCCGTTGGTCGTTTGCTTTGTATTTCCCATTGCGGCTTTATACGGGTCCTAAAAAGAATGCTCGCTTGCGAATGACTAGCGACCATTGACTAACGACGGTTCCTACGCTGCCGGCTTCGTGGTCCGCCGATTCGCCAGCACGAAGGCCAATCCAAACATGAACAGCGCGAACAGCACCAGCGTCAAAATCGACGCCGTTAGCGAGAAGTCAAATGAGAATGAACTGGGCGCGTCGGGATACATGAGCGTGCGCAGCGCTTCGACTCCGTAGGTAAGTGGATTGGCATACATCAACCACCGAATCCATCCCGAAGCTTTGGAGAGAGGGAAGAGCGCGCCGGAAAGCAGCCAGAGGGGAATCAGAAACAAATTGATGATGGCGTGAAATGCCTGCGTCGAATCCATGGGCCAGGCGATGGCAAAACCGAGCGCAGTGAGAGCGAACGACACCAGCACCACGGTAATGACGATCAGTCCGAACGAAGCGAGCGTCATGTGTATGCCAACGAGTGGTGAAAAAACGAGAAAGATTAATCCCTGCGCGGCGGCTAACGTGGTGCCGCCCAACACCTTTCCCAGAACGATAGCTGCGCGCGGCACGGGCGCCACCAGCACCGAAAGCAAGAAACCCTCATTGCGATCCTCGATGACCGACATCATCGTGAAGATGGCGGTGAAGAGAATGATCATCACCAGTACGCCGGGATAGAAGTAATCAAGATAGTTCTGCTGCCCGGCGGCCTGGCCGGAACGAAAAGAGGTTCCAAAGCCCGACCCGAGCACTACCCAAAACAAAAGGGGGGAAGCGATAACGCCGACGACGCGCGCGCGTTGGCGATAGAAGCGCACGACTTCGCGCCACCATAGCGTGAAGGAGGGGAGCAACACTCCGGCGGATGCAGGAGCGGGTGTACTTACAGGGAGGGTCGCGGATTGAGTTCCCATCGAGCTTAAGTTTAGCAGGCCGCCAGGACTGTCCGAGTCGGAATTGTCGGCGCCGTTGCACAACAGTTGCAACCTCTTGCACTGCCTGGACACATTCTGTCACAACCGCGGTTTTACTGCTGATTCTGCCCAGACAATTTGCGATTCGAGCGACATTTCCGTTGTTGTTGCGTGGGGCGTTGGTTATACTACGGCCCGATAGTCGTTCCCTCGCCATCCCCTGGAGAGGGTCCCCGGGTTCAATCAGGCATGTTAAACCAGAAATCGACGTGTGGGCTCTGGCACCGTGCTGCGGACCGAACAATCTTCAATGAACAATCTTCCATGTGGTGCACCTAATCAAGGAGAAACTATGATTCGCAGACTCAGCATATTCTTGCTCACGCTTGCCGCGATGGTGTCGGGCGTGAATGTCGTTTGTCAGGCAGCGCCGCAGCCGCTGCTGACGCGTCACGTGCGTGACGTGGTTGCCAGCGGGCAGGCGGTTTCCGTCGGACATCTGCCGGCAACGCAGACCATGCACTTCGACATTGTCTTGGCCCTACGCCATCAGCCAGAGTTGGAAAATTTCCTCCAGGAACTCTATGACCCGTCCAGCCCTTCCTACAAGCATTACGTAACCGTGCCTGAGTTCACCGAGCGTTTTGGTCCCAGCCAAGAAGATTTTGACGCCGTGATTGCGTTCGCAAAATCTAGCGGCTTTACCGTGATTGGCGGCTCGCGCGACGCCTTCGACATACAGCTCAAGGGCACCGTCGCGCAGGTCGAGAAGGCCTTCAACGCTACGCTCGGCCTTTATCAGGATCCCGTTGAGAACCGCACCTTCTTTGCTCTCGACCGCGAGCCTTCGGTGAACCTGCCGTTCCAGCTCTGGCACGTAACGGGATTGGACAACTATTCCATTCCGCGTCCCGCCTATGTTCGTAAACCTAAGAGCGAGGTCAAGGCGATCGTTCCGCCAGCTTCAGTCGGCTCTTGCCCTCAAGAGTCGTTCTGCGGCAGCGACATGCGCGCGGCTTATTACGAAGGAACAGCTCTGACCGGCGCCGGCCAGAACATTGGCCTCCTCGAGTTCGCTGGATTCGATATCACCGATGTCAACACCTATTACAAAAATGCCGGCGAGACCAGAGCTTTCGCCGTCACTGGTATTTCGACGGATGGCAGCAGCATCAATTGCACCGAGCCGGGGTGTGACGATACGGAACAGACCATCGATATTACGCAGGCGGGCGGCATGGCGCCGAACGTTACCACCGTCTACGTTTATGTCAGCGATAACAGCGACACCGCTCTACTGGGCGCAATGTCTTCGGATACGCCGCTACCCTTGAACCTGAGCTCTTCGTGGACGTGGAGCCCGGCGGACCCGAGCACCGACAATCCATACTTCGAAAAGATGGCGACGCAAGGTCAGACGTTCTTTCAAGCGGCTGGCGATAGCGGAGGGTATAGAGGCTCGGCTCCATGGCCGGCAAATTCTCAATATGTCCAGACGGTGGGCGGCACTGATTTAGAGACGCAAAGCGCAGGCGGACCGTGGAAGTCGGAAACCGCATGGGCCGGTGGTGGCGGCGGTTGGGGAACCAACACTGATATTCCCTCCTGGCAAGTGACCGCGGCTGCGGCCTGTGCTGAAGAAGGGGGAGACTGTTCCCAAACCTATCGCAACGTACCCGACGTGGCGGCGAACGCAAACTTCACATTTTACGTGTGCGCCGACCAGGAGGCGTGCAGCGCAAACGAATACGGCGGGACCAGTTTTGCTGCGCCCATGTGGGCCGCCTACATTGCTCTAGCGAATGAGCAGGCGGCTACCAACGGCGTCGCAGCGCCTGGCTTTATCAACCCAACCATTTATTCGCTGAATCTGGGGAATGGTGACGCCGATTTCCACGATGTCACCAGCGGCAGCAATGGATTTACCTGTGTGACCGGCTACAATTTGTGCGACGGCTGGGGCAGCCCGAACGGGGCCCTCCTAATCAACGCACTGACCGGACCTGCGCAGCCCGGTTTCACATTGTCGGCCTCGCCGAGCAGCGTGAGCGTCACGCAAGGCAGCAGCGGGACGAGCACGATCACCATCACCCCGACGGGCGGATTCAGCGGTAGCGTAACTCTCTCCGCCTCGGGCTTGCCGAGTGGTGTGACGGCGGCATTCAGTCCGAATCCCGCGACCAGCACCAGCACGCTGACGTTGTCGGCCGCTTCTACCGCCGCGACCGGAACGGTCACTGTGACCATCTCGGGCGTGTCGGGCAGCACGACTGGCAGCACGACCATCAGCCTCACTGTCAATCCTCTGGTGCAGAGCTTCACCCTCTCGGCGTCGCCGGCAGCAGTTAGCATCGCAAAAGGCGGAGCCACCGGAACAAGCACTGTCACCATCACTCCGGTCAACGGCTTCAGTGGCAATGTAACGCTGAATACTTCCACGCTGCCGAAGGGTGTGACTGCTTCTTTCAGTCCGAATCCGGCTACTTCGACCAGCGTCCTGACCCTCACCGCGAGCGCAACCGCAACGGCGGGGACAAAGACGGTAACCATCACGGGAACGTCGGGTAGCCTGAAGGCGACCACGACCATCTCGCTCACTGTGACCCCGTTGGGTGGATTTAGCATTACGGCCACGCCGAACGCCCTTACGGTTGCTCAGGGTAGCAGTGGAAACAGCACCATCACCATCGTGCCGACGAACGGCTTCGATCAGGCGGTCACTCTGACCGCGACTGGCGTGCCGAGCGGCGTCACCGCCTCCTTCAGCACCGATCCAGCGACCACCACCAGCATCTTGACGCTGGCGGTAAGCGACGCGGCTGCTGTCGGGAAGTCGACGATTACGGTTACTGGCACGTTTGGAACCCACGTTCATTCGAAAACCGTCAAGCTCACGGTAACCGAGTAAGCTGGTAGCGTCGAAACGTTGGAGTTGTAGAAAACTGGAGAGGGCCGGGAAATCGGCCCTCTTTTTTCGTCCGCGCGTTCGCGTGGACGAGATGCTGGGTGAGTGACGGTGTTCGCTAGGGTGTGGTCGAATAGAAACCACCGATGGTCGCGTTTGCCAGGATGTGATGCTCTTTCCCGGCCTTAATCAGCGCCTGATAAAGCGTCTCAGCATTCGCGGGAAAATTTGGCGACTCAGGTAACTGCAACACGATATCGAGCGCATACACAGTGAAGACATAATGATGCGCATAAGGTTTGTAGCCCTGCGGCGGACAGGGGCCGTCGTATTCCTTGCCAACCAGGAAATCGTTGAAGATCTGTCGGCCATAGATACTGCCTGCGACGCCCGCATTTTCTGGTAGGCCAGTAGCCGTCGGAGGGATGTTGTACATTCCCCAGTGCGTAAAAGCTGCCGTCGTGTCATAAGTGGTCACGACGAAACTGGCCGTGCCTGCCGGGGCAGTGGTCCACGACAGCTCGGGCGATTCGTTGCCGCCGGGGCTGCCATCGAGCGAGCAGCTGTTCGAGCCGTTCGAGACAATATTATTGATCATGCTGAGCGGCAAAGTTGCGCCGTCGACGAAAGTGGTGCTGCTTACCTGGAACGAGCTGGCAGGGACGGCAGATTTTCCGCGCCCCTGCGCCGGAGCGAAAAACGAACACGCCAACAGCAAGAAAGTAAAACCGCAAATTCTAGTTTTCACCGAAGTGTCCTCCGTGGCTTCAACAGCCGGAGGAATTTTACTCCAGTTCTTAGCGGCCTAATTGTTGCAGCATCTTCAGCGCCTGTTCCTGCTCCGGCTGCTGCTTGAGCAATTCCTTCAGCACATCCCGCGCCTTGTCCGGCCGGCCTTCGATGGAATACACGCGTGCCAGATTCAAGTAAGACTGATCAAACGCCGGTGCCACGCGCATGCACTGCTCAAAGCTGGCTACAGCCTCATCCCGCCGATGGGTGCGCAAATAAAGAATACCCAGGTTGTTCAGCGCCTCGGGATAAACCGGACGCAGTTGCAGTGCCCGCTGCAGCGAATCGAAGGCGTGCGCAGTGTCGCCGCTCTCGGCAAACACCATGCCCAATCCGTAGTTCGCCTCGGCGTCGTGGGCGTTGACCAGGAGCGCGCGCTCGTAAGTTTTCTGAGCATCATCCCAACGTTTTTGCTGACGATACGCGCTGCCCAGATTAACGAGAGCAATCATGTGATCGGGGCTGAGTTTGAGCGCTTCCCAAAAGTCAGGGATCGCTTCATCGGCGTGCCCGCCGCGTGCTGCTATCAAGCCGAGGTTGTTCCATGAATTCGCCAGCGTGTCTGGGTAGCTGGCGCGCAGTTTCAGAGCGCGTTCGAAACTTTCGCGAGCTTCCACCGTCTTCTCTTGATTCAGATAAACACTTCCGATTCCATAGACGGCCTCGGCACTCTGCGGATCGTCCCGCAGTGCGATCTGAAACGACGCAGCCGCCTGCTCCATGTATCCGCGCTGAAAAAACACCGAGCCATACGACAGATAGTTGCGTCCAAATTCGACGGTGTCGGTCACGCCGGGGAAGGGAAGCGCTCTCGATAAGCGCTCGGCACCCGTGTTAGGAATATGCGAGAAGTCGTAGGCAACGTGCTCCGCGTTCACCGGGCCTTGATAAATCTTGACGATCTCCCCGCTGGCGTTAATCAGGAAGGAAGTGGGAAGCGAGAGATCGCGATGGCGGTCGAACAGGTAACGATAAAGAATGTTGTAGATGGCGGCTACATCGTCTGAGCCGCGCAGGATATGGAAGGAAAGATGCTGGTCTCGCGCCAGCGCTCGGAGGTTTTCGAGGCGGGTCGGATCGTCGAGGCCGGCGTCGAGATTTACGGAAAGTAGCTGAAGACCCTTGCTTGCCCACATCGCATGGTGACTGCTGAAAGTAAGGCAGTCCGCTTTACACCATTCGGCTTCGACGGACCAAAAATTGAGCAGCACCGGGTCTCCGCGCAGAGACGAAAGCGTTCGCAATTGATCATTGAGATTAGGGAGGGAAAAACCCGGGGCTTCGATTGGCGCGAGCAGCCAGGTTTCAGCCGTCGCGAGCAGCGATTCCCCTTCTTGATTGTGTCGCGCGGGCACTCCTGTCCGCATGCGGTCTGAAGCGCCGCCGCTTGACTGCCCTAGCGCCGTCGGTGCGCTGAACGTTTCGAGGCGAGATGGTTCCGTTCCCTCCTCAACATACACGCGATGGTTGACCGGCAGATTGCGTATGTTCTGTTGCCGTCCGCTCGGCCAGAGAATCGACGCGTGCACCGGCCCTTTCGCTGCCCCAAGACCAAAGAAGACATCCTTGCCGTGTTGCGAGAGAAATCCCGAGCCTGCCTGCAACGATCTCGTTTGCCGGCCGAGTTCCGTTTCCAGCGTAACCACAGCGCCAATCGCGTCGCGATTGCTCTTTGTGCCGCGCAAGCTAAACGCAATCGAGGGCGGCAGGTTTTGCATGACGTTCTTCAAAAGCCGCAACTGCGGTGCGTTGCGGTTCTTCAGAAATACTTCCTGGCGCCCGTCATGATCGAAATCCGCCAGCGCAAATGCGCGCCCGTCTTCGAGAAAGTCCATTCCGACTGTTCCCGAAATATCGGAGAACGTTCCATCGCGATTGTTCGCGTAGAAAATATTTCTCTCGTAGCCGCTCCATGTGCCATCGGCTCGTATCAACTCGTTTATCGCGCTCCATCCCTGTTCGTAATCGTGAGAGGGTCTAGCCTCTTCGGGCGAACGGGCGACAACTTGGCGCCAGAAGAAACTGTTCAGATCTTCCCCTCGCGACGGTCCGCTGACCATGCCATTCGCGATGTAGAGATCGGGAAATCCGTCATGGTCGAAATCCCACGCATCGCTCGACCAGGCCCAGCGTCCCATCCCAACACCGGCAGCGCGGGTGGCATCTTCGAACCTGGCACTGGTCGCGTGATTCCGAAAGAGCGAATTGCCCATGGCGTGCTTGTGATAAAGCGCTCGCGTTTCAGCGGGTGCGTCTTTCTTGAAAATATCCTGCATTGAAACGCGCTCACCGGCCGCCGTCCACATGTCGGCGACGTAGAGGTCGTGAGCGCCGTCATTGTCGTAGTCAAACCAGCAGACACTCATGCCCGCGCCAACGTCTTCCACTCCCGCTTGAGGCGCAATGTCAGTGAACGTTCCGTCGCCGTTGTTGCGATACAGATTCTTCCGCCCAAAATCATTCACCACGTATAGATCGGGCCATCCGTCGCGATTGAAATCGCTCCACCCGCAACAGAAGCTATAGCGCGTGTTGTTCTGGTTCAGGCCGGTCTCGGCAGTCACATCGCGAAAGGTGCCGTCGCGATGGTTGCGCATCATAAAGTTAGGTGGTCCATTCTCGGCGTCGTAATATGGAGCCGGATATTTGTATTGGTCCGTCCCCTGATAAAAAACGTAGAGACAGAAATAAATATCGAGCCAGCCGTCGCGGTCGTAATCCGCCACAGCCGCTCCGGTGAAAGTACCTTGCGGCGGCGTTGCGAAGTGAAACGCGTCTTCCTTCTGGCGAAATTTCCCGCCGCCTTCGTTCATAAACAACATCGGACCCGATGCCTTCACAACAATCAAGTCCTGCCGCCCATCATTGTCGACGTCGACAAAGAGCGCGCATGCCGTGTTTTCGATAATGCCGACGGCCGACGCGTCGGTGATATCTTCAAACGTCCCGTCGCCGCGATTTCGATAGAGGCGATTCGGCAGCCCTCCCGGCTGGCAAACGTAGAGATCGTCGAATCCATCGCCGTCAATGTCGCCAACCGAAACGCCGTTATGCCCGTAAACATCAATGGCGCAGACGCCGTCGAGAACCGTGCGCCAATAGTCGGTCCCATGCAATAGCTGCGTGGAGTAGGACGCATTCCCGCCGAGAGCCGCCATGGTTATGTCGACATACACAGCCTCCGCCGAGCGACTTGCCGTCTCCTCAATCGGCAGCCACTTGCGCACGCGCCACCGGCTGACCGCCGATTGCTCACCCGATGGTTCGGGCGTGCTCTCCCAGTCAAGCTGCCAGTAACCGACGCACTGCTCGCGATAGGACTCGCGGCCCTCGCCGACTAATTCGTAGCGAATGCGAGTCTGTAACAGCGGAGGCAACGCGGCCGGTGCCTCGCCAACGTTAATATTCGTCACCTGAAATTCCGCCGTGAGAATCCTCGAAAAACTACTGAGAGCGGAGTGCAGGTCCTGCATAAATCCGCCGCGGCTGATTGCCGTCTCTCGCTCGAACCTTTTGGGAAATGTATTACGATGAACTTCGATCGGCGGTCCCGACCGCACGACTCGTGATTCTGTGGGTCGCAAAGACATTCCGGAAAAATTCGCGGCAAGAACGGTCTCGATCGGCGCGGTATTTTGCGGAGAGCGCAGCAGGCCGGCGCTCCATTGCGCAAGAATTGCTCCGATCTCGTCCGCGTATTTTTCGGTCACAAATTCGTCGAGGCCGGCCTGCGTTTTGAGAAGCAAAGCCTCGAGGGGCCGTGGCATTCGATAGCGAGGATGCAGATGGAATTCGCTAGCCGAGAGATTCGTTGCGGCAGGGTCTGAGGAAAAGAGAAAGGGTTTGCCGAGACCCCCTAGGCCAGGGAGGAAAACGGCCGACACGCTCTGGCCGCACCGAATCAGAAATTCGCGGCGACGAAGATCCACCGGCCGGAGAACGCTCAAATTGCGTATCTCTTCTGACCGACTCAGAACAATATCTCCCAGATAGCCACGTGTGGCCTGAAATTATCACCCGCCCCTACGACCGTCAAGACGCAGACAACCAAGGCTCGATCGTGATAGGGGCTGATCATTTCCACGTATCATCTCAGCAGATCATGCGAATCAAGCACGACTGGATTGCCAGCGCATGAGGCGCGCCGAAAATCTCTACTGCCGGCGCCGGTCAGGCGTTACAATGGCCCACTCTTGTTCTTCAGATAAATCTACTGGGATATGAAAACAACAAACGTGTCGGCTGCCACGCGCGAACGATTGTTCCGTTCAGCGCGCAAGGTGATGAAGAACGCGTACTCGCCGTTCTCCAAGTTTCGCGTAGGCGCGGCAATCCTTACTTCAAAGGGAAAGATCTACGTCGGTTGTAATGTCGAAAACTCGTCCTACGGAATGACAAACTGCGCTGAGCGCACCGCGATTTTTTCTGCGATCGCGAAAGATGGGCCTGAGCTTGAGATTCACGCGGTTGCGGTCGTCAATGACCATAGCGTTCGGTGCTCGCCCTGCGGCGCTTGCCGTCAAGTCATCTATGAATTTGGTCCGCACGCCGTAGTCTTCTACGAGGGCGCCGAAGGGCCGAAGCAGAGTCTCATCAGCGAACTTCTGCCGGAGGGTTTCCGCCTCAAGTGACCGGGTCGAGTGTTTCGCAATTTCGCGCGATCGACCTCATCCGCAAAAAGCGTGATGGCGGCGCGTTGTCTGCGGATGAGATCGCGTATTTGGTTGATGGATGCACTGACGGCAGTATTCCCGATTACCAGATGGCGGCGTGGCTCATGGCGGTGGTGCTCCGAGGAATGACGCGCCCGGAAACGGCAACCCTCACGCGCGCCATGCTGCACTCCGGTGAGGTTCTTGATCTCAGTTTTCTCCCTGCAAAAAAAGTGGACAAGCATTCGACTGGCGGTGTCGGCGACAAGACATCGCTCGTGCTTGCCCCGCTAGTGGCGGCCGGCGGCCTATTCGTCCCGATGATCAGCGGCCGCGGACTCGGCCACACCGGCGGCACGCTCGATAAGCTAGAGTCTATTCCCGGATTTCGCGTCGGCCTCTCGGTGTCAGAGTTTCATCGCGTTCTCAAGGCCTGCGGATGTTCGATGATTGGCCAGACGGAGAAAATCGCTCCGGCGGATCGCAAACTCTACGCATTGCGCGACGTGACCGGCACGGTGGAAAGCCCTTATCTGATATGCGCCTCCATCATGAGCAAGAAACTGGCCGAAGGCACAGACGCGCTGGTACTGGACGTAAAGACCGGCTCCGGCGCGTTCATGAAAAAAGAGGAAGATGCGGTCTTCCTCGCGGAACTCATGGTTGAAACTGGCGAGCGCATGGGCAAGCAGATGGTCGCTCTCATCACGGATATGAATCAGCCGCTCGGTCGTATGGTCGGCAACGCGCTCGAAGTGCAGGAGTGTATCGAGATACTACACGGCAAAGGACCAGAGGATCTCAAAGAGTTGTGTCTTCATCTAGCGGCGTGGATGTTCTTTGTCGGCGGTGCGACGAAGACGGTGGCCGACGGCAAACAACTGGCGGAAGAGATCATTTTGTCAGGCAGAGCATTCGAACGATTTCGCCAGATGGTCGAGATGCAGGGAGGCGACATCAGTGTGATTGACGACCCGACGCGACTCCCCGCCACCGAGCATCGCGTCGATGTGAACAGCCGGCAGGCGGGATACGTGACCGCGATTGCTTGCGAACAGGTGGGTACAGCGTGCGTGATTCTCGGCGGAGGGCGCGAGCGGAAGGAAGACTCCGTCGACCCGGCCGTTGGTCTGGTCGTTCATAAAAAAATTGGCGACAAAGTTTCGGTCGGCGAGGCGCTCTGCACCATTCAGTGTCACTCTGACCAGCAGGGCGCGCCGGCGAAAAAGTTGCTGGAAGAAAGTTATCAAATTAGTGCCGCGCCACCCGCGCATAAGCCGTCGCTGGTGCATCGCGCCATTTATAAAGGCGCGTACTAACCTATAGAACAGAGATTTATTGAAGGGGAAACGATGGGACGTTTCACAGGCATTCTCGGTCTGCTTACCATGTTGGGCCTAGCCTACGCCTTCTCCACCAATCGGCGTGCCATTCGCCTGAAGACAGTGGCTTGGGGGCTTGGGCTGCAGGGTGCCTTCGCCATTTTTGTTTTGAAGATTGATCTCGGCCGCACGCTTTTTCAAAAGGCGGGAGACGCCGTGACCCGGCTCCTGGGCTACGCCTTCGTCGGCTCGCAGTTTGTCTTTGGAGATCTCGGTAAGCGGGGCTCGCACCTCGGCTTTTATTTTGCATTTCAGGTTTTGCCGACGGTCATCTTCATCTGCGCGCTTTTCGCGGTGCTCTATTACCTCGGCGTTATGCAGCTGGTAATCAAGGCCGCTGCATGGCTGATGATCCGGCTGATGGGGGTGAGTGGCGCGGAGTCATTGAATGTGGCCGCCAGCATCTTCATGGGCCAGACCGAGGCGCCGCAGACGATTCGGCCCTTTTTGCCCGACCTCACATATTCGGAGTTGATGACGGTGATGACGAGCGGCATGGCGCACGTTTCCGGCAGCATCATGGCGGCTTACATCGCCTTCGGGATCGAGCCAAAACACCTGCTGAGCGCCGTGATCATGACCGCTCCCGGCACGCTCCTGATGGCCAAGATGCTGGTGCCCGAGACAGAAGTGCCCAAAACCGCGGGCCGGGTTGTGATGAGTGAGGACGAAGTGGAGCGGGAGAAGAACGAAAATCTACTGGGCGCCATCGCGCGCGGCACCACCGATGGTTTGCATATGGCGTTGAACATCGCCGCCATGCTGATTTCGTTCCTGGCGTTAATCGCCTTGCTCGATGGAATCATGGGCGGAGTTCACGCGCACTTCGCGTGGTTTCCTTCGAGCCTCGAGGCCATACTGGGCGCGTTGTTCGCGCCCATCGCATGGGTGATCGGAGTCCCGTGGCATGACTGCCGTTTGATTGGCAATCTTCTGGGAGTACGCATGGTGCTGAACGAACTGGTGGCGTTCTCCATGCTTGGTCCGCAAAAGGCTGTTCTTGATCCGCGGTCGTTCACGATCGCGACCTTCGCGTTGTGCGGTTTTGCCAACTTCAGCTCCATCGGAATTCAAATGGGCGGAATCGGCGCGCTGGCTCCCAACAAGCGCGGCGATCTGGCGCGGCTTGGAATTCGCGCCATGCTGGCCGGAACCATGGCTAATCTGATGTCGGCGTCGATTGCCGGTATGCTGCTGTGATACTGGGGAGAGTGAAAAAGCCGAGATTAATCGCGAGACTTTGCGACTCTTGCGAGGATCTCTTCGGTCGTAACCAGCGTTGCTCCCAAACTCGTTAAGTCAGCTAACGTTTTCCTTCCGGCGTCCGGCGCCAGAGTTTCGATGGCGTCACTCACGATCGTGACTCGCCGGTTTCTTTTCAGCAGGCCTTTTACCGCCAGGCCGACACAGAATTCCGTGACCACTCCAAATGCAACGAATTCGGCTGAGGCGCCTAGCCGTTCCACCAAGGCGTCTGCCAGCCTGGTGTCGAAAATATCCAGGGTCTGCTTCTCCAGGATGATCTGCCGAAACCTGAAAAGATCTTCTGGCAATCTGGCGTTCGGATCGTTCGCTATCCGAACAAAATTGTTCGTCAGCGCCTCTCGAACAAACTCGGCACCGGGCGTGCCTTTCACGCAGTGCGCAGGAAATTGTTGGAACTCGGGATCGTTGGGAGTATGAAAGCAACCATGAGAAACGAGAAAAACCTCGCCTCGGCGCGCCGCGTCCGTGAGCTTGCGAATGTTGGGCAGTAACTTCTCAGCTCCGGGAACATATAGTTTGCCCCCGGGCAGCATGAAGTCAGCTTGTACATCAACCTCCCAAAAAATGAAATCGTGCGATCGCATTCGGCTCTCCATCGGTTCGGTGCCTGCTGCATAACATTTCCGTTAATGAGTAAACGTTGGCATACGTCATTACCTGCTGATTTATTTGTATACCAGGAGCCGCGGAATCCGCAGAAAGTCGTACGGCAGAAGTAGCTCGGTCGATTATCTTCCAAGATGCACAATTTGTTTGCCCTGCCCTCCCCTCTGTGTAATGCTGTTCGACGCAATTAGATCCGTCCACACGGGAGAGTGCTGATGCGCGCCAAGGTTCTGATCACGCTTTGCTTTTCTATGGTCGTTTTTTTCTCGCTGACCCTTTGGGCAGCCGATAATGTTGTACCGCTTAGCGTCAAGGAAGGATTGTGGGAGGTCACCGTTGTTCATTCTATGACTGGAATGCCCACCTCCTCGATGGCCAATATTCCTCCCGACGCTTTGGCGAAAATGACGCCGGATCAGCGCGCCCGCATCGAGGCCATGATGGGCGGGAAGCCGAGCACAGACGTTCGCAAAGAATGCGTGACAAAAGAGAAACTGGAAAAGAACGCGGCCTTCAGCAATACCCGGGGAGAGTGTACGCGCACCGTCGTGAATTCGACGGGCCGCAAGCTGGAGGTGAAGTTTCATTGTGAAGAAAAACAATCGGTGTCGGATGGAAATTTTGTGATGGAGGCAATCGGCTCCGATAACGTCAAGGGGACGATGCACATGGTTGCCAACACTGGCAGCGGTCATAACATGACTATGGACTTGACGATAACCTCCAAGTTTCTCGGGCAGGACTGCGGCGACGTTAAATAGAGTGGGATACGCGATGGTTGACTGCGCGCGGAGGTGAGTAAGCCAGTGGGCGGTGGAACGGCGCGCCCAAAAAAATGCGCGCAACCCGAAGGTTGCGCGCACGAAGAACAGTTGAAGGGTTATCGACCAGCAGCGGTGGCCATTGCTTGCGGCTGTAGCTGTGCGGCTCGCCCAACGTACATTTTGTACGACTGGTAAACAAAAGCCAGCACCAGCAACAGGATCGCCATAGTGGCCAAGCCGGTGAAGGTGGTGAAAGCGGAAACGATCGCAGTCAATCCCGCACCGATAACGTAGTTCGGGAAGGACCACAGGAACACCTTATGCCATAGGACAAAAGGATTGCCGCCTTCGGTGAGTCCGATGATGCTGGCCACGGGCGCCGTATTCGCCAGGAAGTAGGTGACGGCGGCCAGTACCAGAGACATCGTGTGCGCTGTCGCGCCGGCGCGAAAGAGCTGGCTGTGATAAACCAGGTAAGCGAGTCCGGAAGCGTTCAGCAGTGTGCATGCGTTAAACAAGAACTGGAAAGGTTTCGTTTTGTTCCCGCCGGAATAGGATTGCGCGATTGCCGCCGTAACCGCTACGAGCAGGCTGCCGAACAATCCCAGTTGCGTTACTGCCAGAAGAATTACGGGCAGATTTCCCGACATTGAGCTCGTGAGCCCAGGCAACTTCACCTTGAGGCGCGAACTCACTGCGGCTGCCACTGACAGGAGCAGCAACTGCGGCCAGGCTTGCGTTTGCCATCTGACGACCCCGAAGGACAGGGCGCAGAGACTCGCAACGGCCACCATTCCGATCATGACTTTCGCTTTGATGGGCAATGTGTTTGTCATGGTAGTGTCTCCGAATAATGGTTTCAGTCGGTTGTCTAGTTGTCCCCCGGATCGCCATCACTAAGTGCCGATGTCGCGGTGGCTACGTTGGTCGTTGCACCCCAGACTACGCTGTCGCCAGTAACGGAGGTCGCTCCCCAAACCACGCTGGTTGCGCCCCATACTACCGATGATGCCGAGATTGTGTTCGCGCCCCACACCACCGAATTTCCCCAAACCACACTGGTTGCGCCCCAAACCACGCTGCTGCCAGCGAAGTTGGAGTCGGGATTTGTATTGGTGACGCTGACGCTACCGTTTGCGTTAAAGACGGCGGTCGGGGAGAGTGCTAATCCCGTCGCGACGTCCGTGCTACCCAGAGCGGCCTCGATATTCAGATATCCCGCCCCATACGTGAAGAGGTCATACTCGTTGTTGTAAAGATTGCCTTTGCTATCGTGAGAATAGGTATACTGCCCGACGCCCTTCCACGCCGTCTTCATCAAGCGGGCTTTCACTTGATCAGGGGTCAACGAGGGTGTCTGTTGCAGCATCAGCGCAACTGCACCGGTTACGATCGGCGTTGCCATGCTGGTTCCGCTTAACTCGTAGTACATCGCGGTTCCGCTGGTTGGTGCAACTGCATATTGCGGATACGTCGAATCGAGCGTGCTGCCCGACACCCTCAACGAAACCTGCCGGTTTCCCGGCGCGGTCAAGTCAGGTTTACAAGTATGATCGAGCGTGGTCGGACCTTTCGAACTGTAGCTGGCAATCTGGTCGTCGGCCCGCGACGGTGTCAGTTCCGTCATGGTCGCTCCCACGGTAATGACGGACGGGTCGTTTCCCGGGACGACTATGGTTCCGAAGCCGTTCGTAGGAGCATAACGTCCGTTGTTGCCGGCGGCCGCCACGACCACGATGCCGGCCTGCCAGGCCGCTTCCACTGCCTGGTCCACCGGATCGAGGGTGTAGCTCTCGAACACGGGACGCCCCAACGACATGTTGATGACGCGGATGTTGTAGACGTTCTTCAGCGTGATCGCCTCCTGAATGGCGGCAATCACTCCGCTGTCCGTGCCCGAGCCGTTCTGATCAAGCACGCGCAGATTGATAATGTTTACGTTAGGAGCCACACCGGCGTAGGTTGCGGCATAGCCATTGGCCGTACCGGAACTGGAGCCGTTGCCACCGATCAAGCCGGCCACATGGGTTCCGTGACCGAACCTATCCGGAGTCGTCGCGTCGCCACTCACAAAGCTCTGGCTATAGACCACGCGGCTGACGCCGTTGGCGTTGTTCAGATCGGGATGTGCTGCGATTCCGCTGTCGATGATTGCTACACCGATGCCGGTGCCATCGAAGCCATATTGCGACGCCGCAACATCGGCCTGGACTGCGGTCGCGAATTCTTCGGTGAGTGGGTTGGCCGACATTTTCTGCTTGCGGTCCGGCGAGATATAAACGACATTGGTTTCCTTCTCCAACGTCGCCAACATGCTGGCGGGCACAGTCATCGTTACCGCCGAGATCGTTGGCAGTTGCCACCGCAGGGTGGCGCCACCCGTTTGTCTGGTCTTCAAATAATTCTTGGTCGGATACGCGCGGTATTGAACGTTGACGGTCACCAATCCGTTTGCGCCGACTGCTGACATGAGGTCGGGCGAGAACTTGCTTGGTGCAGGTTTAGGTCCGGCGAATGACGGTATTGCCGATAGCGCCAGCAGCGTCATTGCCAGAACTCGGCCCCAGGCAGCACTGAATGCCGGAGCACTGAGCGGACGATCTTTGCGTCCGTATGTGATCTGCGATTTATCGCTGTTCTTCATAAGTTTTCGTGTGCGGCTTTTCCGAAGGACATGCCATAAACTACGCCCTCGTGCCTGACCTATCATGGGCAATCGCGAGGCCAACCGGGTCGGAGTTAACCCGTTTATTTACATTGAGTTGAATCCTTGTTGGAGAGATGTGGAAGGGGACAATTTGGCCCACCGGACAGGGCCGAAACGGCGGTAAGGCGCGTAACTGCAACAAAACAAAGATGGGGCTTGGTCTAAGCTGGGTTGGGTGACAAAGTGGCGCGATCTTGGGTTGGTTCTCGGGGCTTAGTTGGCCGTTACGGCCGTGTTTTCGTCAACTGAGAACCGTGAGGCGGGGAAGCTGATTTCTAGGCTCGCGCGGCACCCCCGGCCAACACAGGGCGCAGGGGCTCGCTTAGTCCCAGCATCACCCGCTCAAACTGACCAAGATCGAGAGATTGAGGCCCGTCGGAGAGCGCACGCTCGGGGCAGGGATGCACTTCAACGATGATGCCATCGGCGCCGACGGCAATCGCGGCGCGCGATACCGGTCCAATGAGACTCTGCTTGCCGGTGCCATGCGACGGGTCGGCCACCACCGGCAGGTGCGAAAGCTCTTTGGCGAGAGCCACTGCGGCCAGGTCGAAGGTGTTTCGCATGCCGGTCTCGAAGGTCTTGATGCCGCGCTCGCACAGAACGACTTGGTCGTTTCCGCCGGAGAGCAGGTACTCTGCCGCCAGCAACCACTCCTTCACACTGGCGGAAGGGCCACGCTTGAGCAGAATCGGTTTCTTGAGAGTCGCAAGGCGACGCAGCAAGGCGAAGTTTTGCATATTGCGCGCCCCCACCTGAAGCATGTCGGCATACTCGCAGATTAAATCGACGTCTTCGGTACTCATAACCTCTGTTACCACCGGGAGGCGGGTGAGTTCGCGGGCTTCGCGCAAAATTTTCAGCGCTTCGATTCCGAGGCCCTGAAATTCATAAGGAGAGGTGCGGGGTTTATAGGCGCCACCACGCAACATGTTCGCGCCAGCACGTTTTACTCCCTCGGCCGTCTCTAGTAGCTGTTCGCGCGACTCGACCGAGCAGGGGCCGGCAATCACGACCACTTCGGCCCCTCCGATCTTGACGCCGCCTACGTCTACAATCGAGGGCTGCGGCCGCGTTTGACGACTGACCAGTTTGAAAGGTTGTGCAATCGCGACCACGTTGTCCACGCCGGGCGCAACCGAGAGCGCCTCGATTTCATGGCGGCGTCCGCCGCTGCCAACGGCCGCAACGATTGTGCGCTCCGTGCCGCGCGTGACGTGCGGCTGGAATCCAGCTTCGCGGATGCGTTGGATGATGTGTTCGATCTGTGGTTCAGTAGCGCTGTCCGACATGTTGACGATCATGGCTAAGACCTTTCTACGGGTTTTGAAATCGGCACACAAAGAAAAAGCCGCGATCTTATCGCGGCCTCGGCGGAATCTTTGAGCTTTGTTTACTATCCTGGGGACTGGCTCAGATTCATCGCCTCCGCCGCAAAAGTAAACCAATAGCGGCCAAACGAGCGAAAGTTGCTAAATCGAGTCATAAAGTGTGAGACGAGACCGTTGAAACACTAGTTCCTGATGATAGAGGTTAGCCGAAAACCTTATTATTATCGCGGAGCCAGGAAACTGGCTACATAAAAAACTTCGGGCCAAACTGTGCAGTTAATAATGCCGACTCAGAACACGAATGTCAATCGCCGCGGAGGGTTTTCTTTCTACGGGAAAATCTTAGAGTCGAACGAGAAACGCGCGCCGGGCAAGACTTTGCGGGCTCCGCGCAAGATGGGTTGGGTAGCTGCAAGAGAATACGAAGTACTACGGTTGTGCCGAACTGGAACCTTCCAGTACGGGCGCGACCGCAGTGTCGCGCACGAGTTGCGCGCCTGAAAGCGCGGCGTAGTCGAGCACGCCTCCCGGCACTACGCCCAGGAACAGAGTAAGCACTACGCAAGCGGAAATAGCCAGAGCAGCTGCCACGGACAACCGAGTCACTGGTACGTCGCTGCGAGGTTCGCGCATATACATCAACACAATAATGCGGAGGTAGTAGTAAGCGCCGAGGGCGCTATTCAGCACCAGGATAATTGCTAGGCCCACCAGGTTTGATTTCAGCGCGGCACTTAGCACGTAGAACTTGGCGAAGAAGCCGCCCGTGATCGGAATGCCGATCAAGGACATGAGAAAAAAAGTAAAAGTCGCGGCGAGCACGGGAGACTTCCGCCCAAGCCCCGCGTAATCTTCCAGCGTGACGTACCGTTCGTTGGCCGCCGCGAGGTGGCTGACGATGGCGAACGCCCCCACGTTCATCGCGGCATAGGCAGCGGTATAAAACATCGCCGCGGAGGTGCCGAGGTCGGGCTGCGCGACGAAGGCGACCAACAGATAACCGGCGTGCGCGATCGAAGAATATGCGAGCAGGCGCTTCACGTTGTCCTGCACTAATGCGCACACGTTTCCTATCGTCATGCTGAGCGCGGCCGAAACCCACAGCAACCAGAAATATCCGGGCGCGCGCGCTTCGAACAAAACCCGCAACAAAACCGCGAAGGCCGCAGCCTTGGGTCCGGTCGACATCATTCCAACCACCGGTGCGGGGGCGCCCTCATACACATCGGGTGTCCAAACATGGAATGGCACCGAGGCCACCTTGAAGCCCAAGCCCACGAACATTAACGCCGTCGCCACATAAGCCAGCATCGGCATGTGGCCGTTGCCGGCGCTCAACATCTGGTTGATGGTGTCAAGATTAGTGGAACCAGTCGCCCCGAACATGAGCGCGACGCCGTAGAGGAAAAAAGCGGTAGCGAATGAGCCGAGCAAAAAGTACTTCAACGATGACTCGCTGCTCGTGGCATTGTGACGACGGAAGCCCGCCAGTATATAAGTGGAGATCGACGAAATCTCGAGCGCAATAAAAATGAGCACAAGTTCAATCGCCGAAGACATCAAGCACATGCCCACGGTGCCGAACAGAATCAATCCGTAGTATTCCCCGGCGCGAATGCGCTGCACTCTCAAGTATTCAAAGGAGATGAGAATCGACACCACCGCAATAGCGATGATGAGGACGTGAAAGAAAACGCTGAAGGGCTCGACCCGCACCATGTTGGTGAATGCTGTGCCGGGATACTGCGCCATCCAGAAAGTTGATGCCAGCGCCGCGAGAGCGCCGACCAGCGCAAGCGTCCCGAGCGATTGGTGACTCCTATCCGGATCGAGCAGCGGATCTACAACCATGACCAGCATGCCGAAAACCGTCAGTATAAGTTCCGGCAGAATGCGCATGTAATCGGCAAACGGCGGCGATTGAAAGGTCTGTGCCTGCGCCAGCAGGCTGGGCAGGGAATGCAGCGACATCGACAGGATTGTCATTGCCCCACCATCTTACCGGCCAATTGGGTGACCGGTGCGAGAGCCGCCTGCAACGTCGATTGCACCGCTGGATCAATCGCGCTGAGCCAAACCATGGGCGCCACGCCCATCACCAGCGCCGCAATCGCAATGGGAGAGAGCGCCGCCTTCTCGCGCCGGTTGAGGTCGGGCAGCGTGTTATTCACGGCGAGCTTGACTTGCCCGAAGAAAACGCGCTGATACATCCAGAGCAGGTAGCAGGCGCTCCAGATGACGCCAGTCGCCCCGAGGATTCCGTAGATCGGTCGCGCTTGGAATGCTCCGCTAAGCACCAGAAACTCGCCGATGAAACCGTTGAGCAGCGGCAGTCCTACGGAAGCGAGCACGGTGACCAAAAAGAAGGTGGCATACCTGGGCATGGGCGTTGCCAGCCCGCCAAACTCGTTGATTTCGTAGGTATGACGTCGTTCGTAGAGAATTCCCGCCAGCATGAATAGTCCGCCGGTAGCAACTCCGTGCGCCAGCATGACGAAGACGGCTCCATTTAAGCCAGCCGCGGTGAAACTGAAAATTCCCAGGACAACAAAACCGAGATGGCTGACCGAAGAGTAGGCGATCAGCTTTTTCATATTCGGCTGCACCAGCGAGACCAGCGCGCCATAGATGATGCCGATCAGCGCAAGTGCCATAATCCAGGGCGCGTTGCGGCGAGCCTCGTCAGGGAAAAGGCCGACATCGAAGCGCAGCAGGCCGTAAGTGCCCATCTTCAACAGTACGCCGGCCAGTAGCACCGAGCCAGCGGTGGGCGCTTCCACGTGCGCGTCGGGCAGCCACGTGTGCAGTGGAAAGAGTGGGACCTTCACGGCAAACGCGATAAAGAAGCCGAGGAATAGCCACAGCGAGGCGTGCTCAAAGCCCGGCACATTGCCGCTGCGAATCGCATTTTGAATGACGACAAAATCAAAACTACCCGTCTTCGCATACAGCCAAAGAATCGCCGCCAGCATGAACATCGAGCCGATGAAGGTGAAAAGAAAATATTTCACCGCGGCATACACCTTCCGCCCGTGGCCGTAGACGCCGATCAAGAGCGCCATCGGGATAAGCGTGGATTCCCAGAAAAAGTAGAACAAAAACAGATCGAGCGAGGTGAAAACACCGATCAGGGCCGACTCCATGATCAGCAGCAGAATGAAGAATTCCTTCACTCGCGTATGAATCGAGGTCCACGAAATCAGCACGCATAGCGGTGTGAGGAAGGTAGTCAGCACCACCAGCCAGACGGAAATTCCGTCAATGCCCATGTGGTAATGAATGTTGGGATTCGTGACCCAGACTTTGTCGATTTCAAACTTAAAGAGGTTGGGGTCGCGATGCAGATGAACTGGCAAATGCAGCGAGGCGACAAATGCCAGAGTGGAGATGACGAGCGCAAATACCTTGATATCGCGGTCGCGGCGAGGAATCAGCAGAATCAGCAGCCCGCCAACGGCGGGAATAAATGTCACCAGCGACAGGATGATGGGATTGAAGCTGTCCATGTTCATCGGAACCATATCTAGCGAACCCCCATCCACACCATGTAGGCGATGACCGCGGCTCCACCCGCTGCGACCCATCCGGCGTAGGAGCGCAGATTGCCCGACTGCATATGGCGCACGGCGTCAGACACGTGGTTCGCGGCGGAGGCTGAGTCGTTGACCGCGGCGTCAATCACTCCCTGATCGACGCCGTGCCAGAGAATTGTGGTCGAGCCGTCGATAAGTGGCTTGACGAAAAGCGCGGCATAAAGTTCGTCGATGTAATACTTATGGACCACCGCCTCATAGAGTCCGCCAAGGCTATGGGCAATGCGCGCCGGAAGTTCTGGACGTCGGCTGTAGAGCACATACGCGAGCAGCCAGCCCAGGAAAGACACGCTCACCGAAACGCCCATGAGCAGATACTCGGTCGTGTGGCTGGCGGCCTCGCCGGCAGTCTGGCGCGCCAATTCGGCTCCGGCTGTGCCCTCGAAGACGGGAGCAAGGAAGTGTTCAAAGCGGCCACCAATACCGACCAAGCCGCCAACCAAGGACAGAACCGCCAATGCGACCAGCGGACCGAGCATCACCCACGGACTCTCGTGCGGTTCTCCATGCCCGTGCGCATCATGCCCGTGACTGTCGTGCGTGGCGTGAGCGTCAAGCGGCTGATGTTTCAAATCCTGCGCCGCCCGGCGGCCGCGGTATTCGCCGCCGAATGTCATGTACATCAGCCGGAACATATAAAAGGAGGTGATGAGGGCGGTAAGCACTCCGACCAGCCAATAGACCCAGTTGGCATTGAAAGCCTTCCACAGAATCTCATCTTTGGACCAAAATCCCGCCAGCGGCGGAATGCCCGCGATGGCAAGTGTCGCGATTCCCATGGTGGCAAACGTCACCGGCATGTATTGCCGCAGCCCGCCCATCTTGCGCATGTCCTGCTCGCCGCCGACGCCGTGGATTACAGAACCTGCCGCGAGGAAGAGCAGACCTTTAAAGAAGGCATGCGTCATCAGGTGAAAGATGCCGGCCGAGAACGCTCCCACGCCGCAGGCCATGAACATATAGCCCAGCTGTGAAACGGTGGAGTACGCCAGCACTTTCTTAATGTCGGTCTGGGCAATGCCGATGGTTGCGGCGAACAGAGCGGTCAGCGTTCCGATGATCGCAACCACCGTCATCGCCATGGGCGCGCGGTCGAAAATCGCCGACGAGCGCGCCACCATATAAACGCCGGCAGTGACCATGGTCGCCGCATGGATTAAGGCCGAAACCGGCGTGGGACCTTCCATCGCGTCCGGCAGCCAGACGTAAAGAGGAATCTGCGCCGACTTGCCGGCCGCCCCGACCATCAAGAGCAAGCCGATCGCCGTGAGTGTCCCGACGCCGGCAGTCTCTGTCGGCCACGCCGTGACCTGCGAGAAAACCTTCGCGAAATCCAGCGAACCGAAATGCTTAATCATCAGAAAGAGTGCAATCAAAAATCCAAAGTCGCCGATGCGATTGACGATGAATGCTTTCTTGCCGGCCGAGGCTGCCGAGTCTTTGGTGAACCAGAATCCGATCAGCAGATACGAAGCTAGGCCCACCCCCTCCCAGCCGATGAACATGACGAGATAATTCTTCGCCAGAACCAGGGTCAGCATGAAGAACATGAACAGATTCAGGTAGGCCATGAAGCGGTAATAGCCGTCGTCATCCCACATGTAGCCGACTGAATAGATATGGATGAGGAAGCCGACGCCGGTAACCACCAGCAGCATGACGAGCGACAACTGGTCGAGGTAGAAGCTGAAGTCAACCTGAAAAGTCCCGGAGCGGACCCAGTGGGCAAGATTGCAAAAGTAGGGCGCCTGCGCCGAGGAAAATCCCCAGGCCGTTAGCAGCGCCATGAAGAATGCGGCGAAACTGAAGACGAGCGCGACCGCGGTGATCGCCAGCTTCGACGACCGCCGTCCAAAGAAGCCGTTGATAGCCGCTCCCGCCAACGGAAGAATCGGGATGAGCCAGAGATAAAAGTTTGGCGTCATAGCTTGAGCAGATTTACCCGGTCCACATTCAAAGTCTCACGCGTGCGATACACGGCAATGATGATAGCCAAACCTACTGCCGCCTCGGCGGCCGCCACCACCATCACGAAGAAAACGAAAACCTGCCCGCTTAACACATGCCATTGGGCGGCGAAGGCCACGAACGAAAGATTGACGCCGTTCAGCATCAACTCAATCGACATGAATATCGTGATGATGTTGCGTTTGATCAAAAATCCGATCACGCCGCAGACGAACAGAAAACCACTCAACAATAGATAGTAGGAAAGGGGAACCATCATCCATCCCTTCTGGGGCCGCGAGCCACGGCCTCCGGACGGCTCGTCAGCACAACCGCGCCCATGATGGCGATCAGGATCAGCACCGACGTGATTTCAAAAGGCAGCAGGAAGTCATGAAATAAAAGTTGTGCGATAGCGCGCGGATCGCCTTTCAGGGCGCCTAGGGGAACGGCTCGCGTATTGGAATGAAACAACACCGTCCAGGCGACTAACAGGGTGGCGATCAGAACTCCGGGAATGCCCAGCAGGATGGCAACCCGGCTTCCCCCGCTGCCCTCTTCCTTGCCGGCGTTGAGCAGCATGATGGTGATCACAAACAGCACCATAATGGCGCCGGCGTAAACGATTACCTGCACTGCCGTCAGGAATTCTGCGCCCAGCAAAAGATACTCAACCGCCAGCGAACCCATCACCGCTATGAGCGAGAGCGCGCTATTAATAGGATGGCTCTGCACCAGCAGGTTCACCGCCCCCGCTACGCAGATCGCTCCGAAGAATAAGAACAGGATTAGGTGAAACATTCGTGCTAGCTCTCAGCTCTCAGCTTTCAGCAAGCCCCAGATCAAAGCGCGTGCTGAGCTTTCCACGCCACAATCAGTGCCGTTACTACAATGTTAGCGATGGCCAGGGGCAGCAGGATCTTCCATCCGAACGCCATGAGCTGGTCATAGCGAAAACGGGGCAAGGTCCAGCGCACCCAGACGTACAAAAACATGAAAAAGAAAACCTTCAGGCAAAACCAGAGGACGGGCAGCAGGGCTTGCAGAATGGGCGGCCCACCGACCGGGCCTAGCCAGCCTCCGAAAAACATCAACGTCGCCAGGCATGCCACGGTCACCATGCTGCAGTACTCGGCGACAAAAAACATAGCGAACTTCATCGAGCTGTATTCGGTGTGATAACCGGCAACGAGTTCCGATTCAGCTTCCGGGAGATCGAAGGGGGCACGGTTCGTTTCGGCATAAGCGGAGATCAAATAAACAAAAAACCCTACCGGCTGAAAAAAGATATTCCAGCGGAAATGGCGTTGCGACTCCACAATGTCGCGTAAGCTGAGACTGCCTGCCATGATGAGCACACCCACCAGCGCCAGGCCCAGCGAAACTTCATAACTGATCATCTGGGCACTGGCACGCAATCCACCCAGCAGCGAATATTTACTATTTGAAGACCATCCGGCCAGCGCCACGCCATACACGCCCATCGAAGTGCAGCCGAGAATCACCAGCAGGCCAATGTTCATATCGGTGACTTGCAGGTAAGTGCCCCACGGACCGACCTCGACCCAATTGCCAAACGGAATCACCGCAATCGATGTCAGCGCGAACATCATCGCGATGATGGGCGCCGCAATGTAGAGCGGCTTATAAACGTTTGCCTCGACCAAATCTTCTTTGAAAATAAACTTGACGCCGTCAGCTAGCGGCTGTAATAGCCCGAAAGGCCCGACTTTTGTGGGTCCCCAGCGATTCTGGATGTGGGCCGAGACCTTGCGCTCGAGCCAGACACTATAAGCCGCCGCCGTCATCAAAACAAAAATCACGGCCAGCGACTTGATCAGCGAAATGATGAGGAATGTAGGAATGCTCATTGATTGTCACTGCGGCGCGGACACTCTTGTCCGCGGCGGTTCATCTTGTTCCTGCTGCTCTGCTTGACTTTACTGTTTTTCGTCCGCGTTGTGAGCTTGTCCTAATCCGCCGCAACTTCCACATCTGCGGACTTATTTTCGCAAACTGCGTTTAGAGTTTTGGAATACCGCCCCAGCGTCCCTGAGCTGAACAAATCATCGTTGGACGGAACAATCAGTTCCGGCGGTTGCATCGCACTCGCGCCGCTTTCCGCAATCTCGAGATGCTGATCATTACCGGCCAGCAGATTGGCTCGCGATACATCGTACCCGGCAACCACGCGCTGCACTTCGTCGAGAATGGCCATAGGATCGAACGGTGTCATCTTGGGTTCGAGGTTGTGCGCTTCCAGCCAGACCGCGTGACGATCGGCCTCACCCGACTGCGCGCCGCGACTCTGGCCCATGTCGGAGTGCGTGCCTCCGCCGAAAGGCACGAGACCATGGACGTCGAAACCCATGGCGTCGGCAACGCGCACGATCATCTCGAAATCGCTCTTCGCGTCGGTGACCTCGCCGGCCTTCTTTCCAAGTTGGAGATCACCGCATGTGTTCGTGTAGCTTCCCGTTTTCTCGTAGGCATTCGCCGCGGGCAACACCACGTCTGCTATGTTCGCCGTTTCGGTCAAGAACATATCCTGCACAACGACAAAAGTCTTCGAGAGCGCAAAAGGATCAATGCCAAAACGGCCGACCGGATTGGAGCCGACGACGTAGAGCGCCTTTAGCTTGCCGGCCTTCGCCGCTTCCACCATCTCCGGCAGGCTCAGACCTTTCTCGGTTGGAAGCTTGCCCCACTCTTGTTGAAATGTTTGCGGGTTGGCTAGCGGTTCATATCCGGGCAGCAAATCGGGATACAAGCCCATCTCGCTGGCGCCGCGCGAGTTCGCGTAATCGCCCAGGCAGATCAGTTTCGCTTCGGTCAGAGTTGCGGCGAAACTCACTAGTTTCTCTAGGTCACGTCCGCGCAGCTCAGAACCGAAAATGACAACCAGTTTTTGTTCGCCGCGGATGGTTTCGCGCAAAGCAATCCAAGCGTCGCGCGTCATATCCTCGCTAACCAGTGCATCGAGCAGGGAATCGTCGCCGGCAAGAAAGGCAACGGCTTTTGCCTCGGCGCCCGCCGTGAGCAGCCCGAATGCGGTGGCTTGGCGGCGCAGTTTGATCGGTGCCGAATTGATGATGTAAAGCTTCGCGCGTCGCAATCGCACATTCGTCCGGATCTGCCATGCCAGCAGCGGATGCTGGTTGGTGGGATCGTTGCCGATGACGAGCATGGCAGGCGCATTCAAGACATCGCGCATCGAAGCCGTCTTTCCCGGCTTGCCGTTGAGCGCTGCCGCCAAGGCAGGGAAGTCGGCAGTTCGATGATGATCGACGTTATTGGTTTTGAGCACGACGCGGGCAAATTTCGACAGCAGATAATTTTCTTCGTTGGTTGTGCGATTCGATCCGATCACGCCGATCGCGTTTCCGCCATTCTGATCCCGAACCTCGCGAAAGCGTTGGCCGATCAATGCAAAAGCTTCTTCCCATGTTGCGGGAGTCAATTTGCCATTCTTACGAATGAGCGGTTGCGCGAGCCGCTCCGGATGATGCGCAAAGTCGAAAGCGTAGCGGCCTTTGATGCACAGGAAGTCGCCATTGATTCCGCTCTTGTCGCGGTTGTCGCCGCGCACGATCTCCATGCCGGTTTCCGAGCGGCGCACGCCCAGCGTCGTCTTGCATCCATCCCCGCAGTGCGTGCAGGTCGTGCCCACGTGGGTCATCTCCCACGGCCGCGTCTTGTAACGATATGCGCCGGAGGTGAGCGCGCCGACCGGGCAGATGTCGATGCACATCCCGCACTCTTCACAATCAAGATGGTCCTCTTGATTCGGCGCGATCACGGAACCGACAGCGCGATTCTGAATGCCGAGCGCCCAAACATCCATGCCCTCGCCGCAAACGCGCACGCAGCGGTAGCACAGAATGCAGCGCGGCCGATCGAAATAAACAACCGGAGACCATTGCTGCTCGTCGCGATGATTTTTGGCCTCGATGAATTTTGACTCCGCAGCGCCGTAGGAGAACGTCATGTCCTGCAGTTCGCATTCGCCGCCTGCGTCGCACACAGGGCAATCCAGCGGATGGTTACCGAGCAGCAATTCGACCATCGCCTTGCGCGCCTGGCGCACCTCATCGCTGTCGGTCGAGACGATCATGCCTTCGGTCACGCCCGTGGTGCAGGCCGTCTGAAGCTTGGGCATCTTCTCAACTTTGACAACGCACATGCGGCATGCGCCCTGCAGCGAGAGCCCAGGGTAGTAGCAAAAAGAGGGCACTTCGATGCCCGCGGTCTTGCAAGCCTCGATCAGCAGCGATCCAGCGGGGGCCGTGACCTTTTTGCCGTCAACGGTGAGGGTTACGATTTGGGGCGTGTCGGCCATGAATTTCAATGCTCTAGACTCTAAGTACGCGTACCAGTCCGGTACGCCGGGCGACTCTTGACTTCTTCAAGCGCTTCTTCAATCTGCAGCGCGTGCCTTTGCGCGTGCGCCCCCATCAGTAGCAGGCACTCATACGTGCTGATCACGCCGACTAGGGGATGGGGATGGATGACTTCTGTCGCGCGCAAATCCTCCGTGGTTTCCCTGACCAGCTCGAGCGTGTGTTTCCGCACTGCCTGAAAATGAGCTACGGCTTCGGCCAACGTGGAGAAACGGCCCTGTGGCCGCGATTGATCGGAAGCGTCAAAACGCATGCTGCGATCGGTACCGCTACGGAGAATGCGACCATCACGCTTGGGCGTTTCCGCACTTCGCGGCTTCTTTTTGCCCGTGACCAAAGCCAGCATGACTTCTTCCGCCACGGCCACGTGTTCCGCACACTCGATGACCGACCAACTGTCCTCTGCCGGCCGCAGGCGACAGGTGGCCTCACTGACTCCGGCTAAGCTGTGAAGAAAAGCTTCTTCTCCCCTGCCTAAAGTTTCCAGCAGAGTGGCCTTGTCGATCTCCACAACGCTCGCCGTGCCTAGATTCGTGCTCATAGTCAATCGGCCATCACCAGCTCTGCCGCGCCCGCTTTTTCAAACGGACACGGCCTGCCATCCAGATGATCTTCAAACTCTTTCCTGAACTTCTTCACGAAGGCCATCGTGGGCATCGCCGCCGCATCTCCAAGCGGACAGAACGTCTTGCCCAACATGTTTTCCGACAAGTAATAAATGTTGTCGATATCTTTTCTTACACCACCGCCCGCATGAAACCGTGTCAAAGTTTTTTCCAACCAGTCCGTGCCTTCGCGGCAGGGAATGCACCAGCCGCAGCTTTCATGCTTGTAGAACTTCATGGTGCGCAGTGCGAACTTCACCATACAGGTCGTGTCGTCAAGAACCACAACGCCACCGGATCCGAGCATCGAGCCAGTTTTTGCGACCGAATCGAAATCCATGGCGACGTCGATCTCTTCTGGCAGTAACACCGGCGTGGAGGATCCGCCCGGAACCACCGCTTTCAAACTGCGACCATTCGGAATTCCACCGCCAACCTCATAGATCATCTTCTTGAGGTTATAACCCATCGGCAACTCGTACACGCCCGGCTTGTTCAAATGTCCGGCGAGGCAGAACAATCGCGTCCCGCCATTTTTCGGCGATCCCAATTTCGAGTACCACTCTGCTCCGCCCAAAATTATCGGAGGAACGGCGGCCAGTGTCTCCGCATTATTGATGACGGTCGGGCCGCCCCACAGGCCGACCACGGCAGGGAACGGCGGCCGAATGCGAGGGATGCCGCGCTTGCCCTCGAGCGACTCCATCAGCGCCGACTCTTCGCCTACTTCGTAGGCGCCTGCTCCGCCATGCCAGTAAATGTCGAGATCGTATCCGCTGCCAAAAATACTCTTGCCGAGAAAACCTTTGGCGTAGGCGTCTTTGATCGCCTTCTGCATGATGACGAGCAGGTAGCGATACTCGCCGCGGATATAGATGTATCCCGTGTGCGAGCCGACGGCGAGCGCGGCGATCATAACGCCCTCGATAACCGAGTGTGGATCGTGTTCAAAAATCAGGCGGTCTTTGCAGGTGCCGGGTTCACTCTCATCTCCGTTGCAGAGAACATATTTAGGTTTTGACGATTGCTTCGGCACGAACGACCATTTCATCCCCGTGCTGAATCCCGCACCACCGCGGCCGCGCAAGCCGGAGTTCTTAACCTCATCGATAATCACTTCGGGTACCATGCCCAAGGCCTTCTGCACGGCTTTGTAGCCGTCCAGTTGAAGATAGCGGTCGATATCCGTAGCCCCTTGTCCAAAGCGCTTCGAAACCACGCGTATCTCGTCGGGATGGGAAACTAGAGAAGCCATTTTTTATCGGGTGATCGGGTGATCCGGTCATCGTGATCTTGAGATGGCCAGATCACCCGATGACCCGATCGCCCGATCTTCTACTGGGTTCCCTTCTTCTTATACTCGTCGAGGACCTGATCCATCTTTGCCTTGGTTAAATTCTCGTGAAAATCGTAATTCATCTGCACTGCCGGGGCCCAACTGCACGCGCCGATGCATTCCACTTCTTCCAGCGAGAATAATCCGTCGGGCGTGGTCCCCTTGTGCCCGATGCCCAGTTTCTTCTTACAGTGATCGAGGAGCTCTTCGCCACCGACCAGCATGCACGCAATGTTGGTGCACACCTGCACGTTATACTTCCCGCGCGGTTTCGTGGTCAGCATCGAGTAGTAGCTGATCACGTTGCGCACTTCCAGTTCGGTGAGATCCAGCCGCAACGCCAGTTCCGCGATCACTTCGTCGCTCATAAAACCGACCTCATCCTGCGCATAAAGCAGCGTAGGTACCAGCGCCGAGCGCTTGGTCGGATAGTGCCCGAGCATTTCGGCGAAGCGCGCTTCGAAGTGTTCTGAAAACTTCATAGCACAAAATTCCTACCGGTCTATGTCTCCGAGTATCACATCTATACTTCCAATCGCCGCGATTACGTCGGCGATCAATTGCCCCTCGCACATCTTGGACAGCGTCTGGAGATTCGCGTAGGACGGAGCGCGCATGTGGACCCGATACGGCTTCGCCGTTCCGTCACTGACCACGTAGTATCCCATTTCGCCGCGCGGCGATTCGATCGCCTGATAAACCTCGCCGGCAGGCACTGCAAAGCCCTCGGTGATGATCTTGAAGTGATAGATGAGCGCCTCCATCTGCGTCTTCATCTTTTCCCGGTCGGGCAGCACGACCTTGGGCGCATCGGCCTTCACGGGGCCCTCGGGCATTCCCGCCAGCGCCTGCTGCACCATGCCAATCGATTCCCGCAACTCCTGCACGCGGCAAAGGTAACGCGCGAAGACGTCGCCCTCGGTGCGCACCGGCACATGGAATTTAAAGTTTTCGTATCCGCTGTAGGGAGCGTCACGGCGCAGGTCAATGTCAATTCCGCTACCGCGTAATGTCGGACCGCTGGCACCGAGGGCAATCGCGTCTTCCTGGCTCAAATAGGCGACACCCTTCGTCCGCATCATGAAAATCGGATTTCCCGTCAGCAGATTCTCATACTCATCGACGTTCCCGGGAAAGCGGTCGGCGAACTTTTTCACCTTCTCGAAAAACCCAAGCGGCGGTTCGAGCGCCAAGCCGCCGATACGGAAATACGACGTCATCATCCGCTGCCCGCTGACCATTTCGAAGAGTCGCAGTATGTCTTCGCGCTCGCGGAAGCAATAGAGAAAGACCGTGAACGCGCCAATGTCCATGGCATGCGTTCCCAGCCAGACCAGGTGGGAATTGATGCGGGTCAGCTCATTCATCATCACCCGCATCCACTGCGCCTTCGGAGGAATCTCCAGCCCCAACAATTTCTCCACCGCCAGGCAGTAGCAGAGGTTGTTGGTCATCGGGCAGAGATAATCGATGCGATCGGTCAGCGGCACCACCTGCTGGTAGAACTTAGCTTCGCAGGTCTTCTCGATGCCGGTGTGCAGGTAGCCGATCTCCGGCCTGAGTCGTACGACCGTTTCGCCGTCAATCTCGAGAATCAGTCGCAGCACCCCGTGGGTCGAAGGGTGCTGCGGACCCATGTTGAGGACAAGCGTGCTGTCCTGATCGGGCTCAGCAGTAGCGAGAGGAAATTGCGCCATGGCTTACCGGTAGCCCTCCACCGGGTAGTCCTTCCGTAGCGGATGGCCTTCCCAGTCATCGGGCATCATGATGCGCTTCAGGTTGGGGTGTCCGGTGAAGCGCACTCCGAAGAGATCGAACACCTCGCGTTCGTAAAAATTGGCGGAGGGCCAAACCGGCGTGACCGATTCAATTGCGGCGCTCGAACCATCCAACCGGACCTTCAATCGCACCCGCTCTTTTCTCGTAATCGAAAGCAGATGATAGACCACTTCGAAACGCGGCTCCGAGGGATACCAGTCCACGGCCGTAAGGTCGCAAAAATAATTGAATGGGCAATCGCTGGAGTCGCGCAAAATTGCGCAGGCCTCTCGGATCGCTTCCTTCTCGATCCAAATCGTCAGCTCTTCGCGATCGAACTTCGCCGCCTGCACCATGGGAGCATTCCACTGCAGCAAGCGAGCGAGCGCGGGATGCGACTTCAGCTGCTCAATATCGGTGATGGCAGGAGTGAGCTGCATCAGAAATCGCCTCGCTTCGAAGCCGCCAGGCCCCAGTCGAGTGCGCCCTTTTTCCAGACGTAGAAGAGGCCAACCAGCACGATCGCGATATATACCATCATCTCCCAAAACCCAAACATCTTCAGTTCGCGCAGAATTACAGCCCAGGGGTAAAGGAAAACCGCTTCAATATCGAACAGGATAAAGAGCATGGCCACCAGATAAAACTTGACGGAGAATCGTCCCTGGGCGTCGCCCGTGGGCTGGACGCCGCATTCATAGGGCGACATCTTCGCCTTGCCTGGCTTATGCTGGCCTATCAGCCACGAAAGGACGACAATGACAACGGCTAGGCCCGTGACCAGGACGAAATGCATGAGAAGAGGCAGGTAGCGCGCGAAATAATTGTCGGGCATAGAGGAGCTATATATAATTTGCGACAAGCACTAACAGTAAACGTTCCAGATTAGTTTTGGCTGACGGAAGTGTCAAGTTGAGCGAGCATTTTGTGGAGCATTTTTTTCGAGTCCGCGGAGAAAGATCATGAACCACCAAAGACGCGAAGGAACACGAAGGTTTTTCGTTTCCTGATCTACTTCGTGTACCTTGGTGACCTTGGTGGTTCAAGCTTTCGCAGAAACAATCAGTATCGACTGAAACGAGACACACGAATCGTATGATCTTTGGCTTCAATACCGATATTCGGCACGACGATACGGTCTATCACGTGCAAAGCGAAGCCCGCGAGGCCGAGCAGTTGCTCCAGACGCAGGTCTTCGTGCGCGGCCGTTGTATCGGGAAGCGCGCGATTCCGTTTGGAACGGTGGCGGAAAATAGCGTTCAGAGTAACGATCAGGATATGGAGAAGCGCTTGCGCGAACTGCATCGCGAGGTGCTGGATGCCATCCGCGACGGCAAACTCGATTCCATCTTCGACAAGCGCGACACTCCGGAAACGCTGGCGGCGGTGAAAGAGCTCGACCTGCAGTGGGTTAATTCCGCGTCCGTCCACGCCAGTGGCGCCTTGACCATGCAGATTCGCGTTACTGACGGAGGCGCCACGGTCGAAGGCGCGCGCCTGACTCTCCGTTTCGCCCGGCCTGACGCCGCGCCCTACTACGCGCAGGTTCTCACCGACGCCAAAGGCAGTGCCGAGATGAGGGTGCAGGTCGATGAGAAGTCCCTCTCCGATGCCTCCGTCCTCGTGCAGGCAAGCTTTGCCGGAAGAACCGCCACCCGCAAGTTCGAACTGCGCTCGTCACTTTAGAGACACCGTATCGAGACGGCGATTTATCCCATGAATCTCACCATCAACGGCGATCGCCAGCTCTGTTCGGATGAAACCTTGACCGCGCTTGTCCAGCGCCTCGGGATGAAGCCCGATCGCGTAGCCATCGAACTAAACCGCGTGATCATTCCTCGTGACGAATGGTCGAAGACACCGCTGCGTGATGGAGATCGGCTCGAAATTGTCCACTTTGTTGGAGGCGGCAATTCTTAGAGACTCGTCATCCTTGGCAGCGAAGGACCTACGCATTTGTCTTCGCCGGAATCGCGCAACCCGCAAATGTTGTACTCGTTCGCCGGCGCTCGGGAGAATTTGGCAACCCCTTTTGCAACCTGCTAACCTGATTTCCGAGCTCATTTTTTTCCAAAGGCCCCGTCGTTCAACGGATAGGACTTCAGTTTCCTAAACTGACTATGCAGGTTCGATTCCTGCCGGGGCTACCAGTTTTTTCCTTCTGACGGGGGAAGCGGAACAATTTTCTTCCTATCGGTCATCCTTGCATAGTGCGAACTCTCCGGCGCCGCCAGGATGCGCGGAATATCAACGACTTAGACTTTGCGCCCTCCCTTTGGCACAGAACTTGCATCTTAGGATTCCGAACATTTCTCCTAAGGGATTGCCATGCCGAAAACACAATGCTCTCTGCCTCCATGGTTGCCGATGCTGGCACTGCTGGTTGGGTTGTGTTTGAGGGGCCAGGTATCTTTTGCCCAGGCCCCGGACGAGGCATCGCGCAACTCTGCCGTCCAGGCGCAAGGGCACTCACAGCCGATGCAACCGGCGAAGACGGATGCCCACAACAGCGACGATCACGACAGCGCTCGAAATTCTGGAATGACATTTCAGGGAAGAATTGTGAAATCCGGCAGCAGGCTCGTTCTTGCCGGCACTGACGACACGACCTATCAACTTGACGACCAGCAAAAAGCGCATAACTTCCTCAACCAACAGGTGAAGGTCACGGGAGTTTTGGATGCCACTACGGGGACGATTCGCGTTAATGCGATCGACCCTGCCTGAACCCACGAACAAACGATGCCTTTGAGCAGGGGCATCGGTGGGCGGGGAGGTGGCTTTGGTCACCTCCCTTTTCCGCCGCATATTCGGCAGCAACAGTTCTCAGACTGGCACTCGAACTTAGCAAACAACCTCTAAAAACGCGATCGCGTCCAAATCGCGGGTAAAAGGATGATGCATGCGATTGTTGAGTGTTCGGCTTATTGTTTCTCTTATTGTCGGCATCACCCTGGTTTCGTCTGGATTCTCTTATTACGAAGTTTTGGCTGAAAAGCGCGCTCTGCGCGCCGATGTGGAACGTCGCGACGAAGTTCTGGCCGAGAGTCTCGCCAGTAACGTCGCCGCTCTGTGGAATCCGACCACCGATACTTCGGCCAGTCCTGCATCCCTTACCGCCAAGGAACCTGCGCGAGTTTCAAAGCGGCTACAAGAAGAGGGGCCGAATAAAGTTTCGCTGCAACAACTCGTGCAGCGTTTCGGGAATCGCGAGCACCTGTTAGGCGTCGCCGTTTACGACCGCCAGGGCGGAGTGGTAGCCATTACTCCCGGCTTGGCCGATGCCATCTCCCCAAGCCCGCCCAGCATCACCAAGGCCGTGGTGCAAGAACGCGAAGAGAGTTCTTTCGTCAAGCTAGGTCCTGTGCCCGTCCATATTCTCTCCTTGCCGTTTCGCCATCAGAATCAAGGAGAAGTATTGGGCAGCCTCGCCCTGGTGCACGACGTGAGCTACATTCACGAGCGGATCTTGCTCGTCTGGCGCCAAACTTTTTTCCGCGTGCTGGCCCAGGTCTTTCTCATCGTTCTGATCACGCTGTTGATTATCCGTTGGAGCATGGTCGGCCCGATCGCGCGAGCGGCGCTCTGGATGCGCGGCCTGCGCACCGGCAAGATCTCTTTCCGCCAGGGAGTGCCCGACCTCGGTATGTTCCGTCCCTTGGCGCGCGAAGTCGCCACCATGGCGGAAAGCCTTAACCATGCTCGCCACGCGGCCGAAAACGAGGCGCGCTTGCGCGACGCCGGCGCATCGATATGGACCGCCGACCGGCTCTCCGTCCAAATTCGTACCCGGCTCGATGGTGGCAAGTTGGTCGTCGTCTCCAATCGCGAGCCCTATATGCATGAGCGCAACGGCAAGACGATCGACGTGGTGGTTCCGCCGAGCGGTATCGTCACCGCGCTCGAACCGGTGCTCAATGCATGCGATGGCACTTGGATCGCGCACGGCAGCGGTAACGCCGACAGCGACGTTGTCGACGCCAACGACCGCCTGCGAGTTCCTCCCGACGACCCACGTTACACGCTGCGCCGGGTGTGGCTGACCAAGGAAGAAGAGGAAGGCTATTACTACGGCTTCGCCAATGAAGGGCTTTGGCCGCTCTGTCACGTCGCCCACACGCGCCCGCTCTTTCGCGCTGGCGATTGGCAGACCTATCAGGAGGTCAATCGCAAGTTCACGGACGTCGTGCTCGAAGAAATCAAGAATGTCGAGAAACCCGTGGTGCTCGTGCAGGATTATCACTTCGCGCTTTTGCCGCGGCTCATCAAAGAGAAGCGTCCCGACGCGCGCGTCGCCATCTTCTGGCACATCCCTTGGCCGAATCCGGAAGCCTTCGGCATTTGCCCCTGGCAGCGCGAATTGGTCGACGGTTTGCTAGGCGCCGATCTGATCGGCTTTCACATTCAGTCGCACTGCAACAATTTTCTCGAGACGGTCGACCGCGTGGTCGAATCGCGCGTCGATTGGGAGCACTTCTCCGCTTTGCGCCAGGATCATCGCACCCAAGTGCGCCCGTTTCCGATCAGCGTCGCCTTCACCGATGAAGATGCCGCCGAACACAGCACCAATCCCGATGGATTCAACTACCTCGAACGCTCAGCTCTCTTGCGCAGTGTTGGTGTGGAGGCGGCCCTCATGGGCATTGGTGTCGACCGCGTCGACTACACCAAGGGAATTCTCGAGCGCTTCCTCGCCATCGAGCGCTTCCTCGAAAAATATCCCAGTTATCAGGGAAAGTTCACCTTCGTGCAGATCGGCGCCCCCAGTCGCACCCACATTAAGCGCTATCACGACCTGCTCGCCGAAGTGGAAGCCGCGGCCGACCGTATTAATTGGCGCTTCCAGAACGGCAAATGGAAGCCCATCGTCTTTCTCAAGCGCCAGCACAGCCATCGGGAAATCGAGCCCTTTTATCGAGCGGCCAATCTCTGCCTGGTGACTTCGCTGCACGATGGCATGAACCTCGTCGCCAAGGAATTTATCGCCGCCCGCCGTGATGAACGGGGCGCGCTTATCCTCAGCCAGTTCACCGGCGCGGCTCGCGAGCTGCGCGACGCCTTGCTCGTCAATCCTTATGACATCGATCAGACGGCGGATGCGATTCGCGCAGCATTAGAGATGGAGCCCACTGAAGTCGAGATGCGCATGCACCGCATGCGCGAACTCATCCGCGAGCACAACATCTATCAGTGGGCCGGCAACCTGATCACCGAGCTTTGTGAGATTCGCCTCAACGCCGAAGACGGAGAGGGAAAATTTCGTGTCCACGCATCCGCTGTGTGATCGCGTTCCTGGCCAAATCCGTCTGCGAGACCCCCATGCGACTTGGGTCAAAACTCGAAAGGAGTACCGGTTGAGATCAGGCCTGCAGTCCCAGCTCGAGCCATTTCTGCGCAGGGTTGCGGAAGCTTCTGACGCCGCCTTGCTGCTCGATTACGACGGAACTCTGGCACCCTTTCATGCCCGTCGCGACCAAGCCTATCCCTATCCGGGCGTGAGTCTCCTGCTGCAAGAGATTGTGCGCGATCGCAGGACGCGGGTTGTCGTTATTTCCGGCCGCGACGCCACCGAAGTGCTTCCGCTTCTGAATATTCATCCGTCGCCCGAAGTCTGGGGAGTTCACGGCCTGCAGCGCCAGAAATCGGACGGGAGCACGGAAATGCCGCAACTCGATGAGGGCACACTCGATGGCTTATCGGATGCGGGCCGCTGGCTCGGCTATCAGGATTTGCTGCATACGGCGGAGTTCAAACCCGGTAGCCTTGCCGCTCATTGGCGCGGTCTCAGCGACAATGATGCCGAAGCTATCCGCGCCCGCGTTCTTCTAGGCTGGCGGCCGATTGCCAAGCAACGCGGGCTCGACCTGCTCGAATTCGAGTGCGGCGTGGAAATTCGCGCTTGCGAGGCCGATAAGGGCGATGCGGTTCGAGTCTTTCTTCAGCAAATCGCTCCTGACGCACCCGTCGCATATCTTGGCGATGACACCACCGATGAGTCCGCTTTTAGGGCCTTGCAGGGGCGGGGCCTGAGCGTGCTGGTGCGTCCGAAGTGGCGGAACACAGCCGCACAATTCTGGCTCAAGCCGCCCGAAGATCTTCTCGATTTTCTAGCCCTGTGGCTGAAAACTTGTGCACAACACGATGTTCCGAATAACAGAGAGATAAAGGTGGTGAATCGATGACCGGTAGCACGCAAAGTGCGCCTCCACACCAACCGGCGAAGCCGTTCTACTTCAATACTTCGGCTCATCTTCTGCGCATTACGGCGCTCAAAGCCGCAACGCTCGCGGAATTTCTCGATGCCCTCCGCGCCTGTCCGGAAGATTCCATTTTTCAACACGCCTTCCGCACGCTGCAAGAGCATCACTTCATTCGCGAAGGCTTCTCCAACGATTTCGCGCACTGGGTGCTCTCCGCCCTCAACCAACCCGGCTTAGCCGAACAACTAGCCAATGTCGACGTGCGCGAATACACCTCCCTCGGCGAGTTGCGCGACCGTTTCATTCAGATCGTCGAACTGCACCTCGAGCGCAATCCCGCCGACGCCTCGCGCCTCGCTGATGAAACGTTTTATTTCTGCGCGTCTGACATCGTCATGGTACCCACCAAGTTCGTCGCCCAGAATATGCAGGCATTTGCCACCGGCCTGCGCGAGGTCAGCGTGCATTCCATCCATCATCACTTCATCGAGGCGCGCCTGCGCATCAAGCTCATGTCCAATGATTTCTCACAGTGGCTGTATGAGGATGTCGGGCTGACCGAAACCGCGCGCGCGCTGAATCGCATCGATATCTATACGGGAACCCTCGAAGATGTGCGTCGGCAAATTGTTCGGGTCGTCGAACGCGCATTAGTCTGAAATAAAGTTATGCAGCAGCCAGGCCTGAAAGGGGAAGGAAGCTAGTGAATTCACAAACGGCAAGCAATCGCCCATCGTCGTTCAGCCCTTCCACCGCGGCAGTCGAGGCGCGTCCTGAGCGAGGTGACTTACATCCTGACGGAGAGAAAACGTCAGGGCAATCTGCCGCCCCCGCGAATCCGGAACGCCGCAAGGCGCCGCGCTCGTGGGAGACGCCGCCCGCACCGGTGGCGCCTCCGCCATTCGACGCTTACGAAAATATTGTCGGTGCGGCTGAGCTCGACGAATTGCGCTTCCTGGCGCGCGAACTCAAAGGCAAGACGGTAAAGATGGTCAATTCGACTGCCGTCGGCGGAGGCGTCGCGGAAATGCTGAATCGCCTTGTCCCTCTGCTCGGGGAGCTCGAGGTTCCCACCCACTGGGATGTCATCACGGGAGGAAACGATTTCTTTGAGATCACGAAAGCTTTCCATAACGCGTTGCACGGCAGTCCTTATGAGCTGACGCAAGCCGCGCGTGAGATATTTCTTTCCTACAACGAGCAGAACCGGCAGCGCATGCAATTCAACGAGGATCTCATCGTCATTCACGATCCCCAGCCCGCGGCTCTGATTGGCGCGCGTAAGGATTCTCATGCCCGCTGGGTGTGGCGCTGCCACATCGACCTATCGAATCCGAATCCGCAGGTCTGGGGATTTCTGCGTCCCTATATCGAACAATTCGACACGGCAATTTTTTCTTCGCAGTCTTTTGCCCGCCAGCTGCCTACCCCGCAATATTTGTTTTACCCATGCATCGATCCGCTCTCAGAGAAAAATAAAGACCTCGACGAAAACTTTGTACAAAAAGTATGCGAGGAATTCGGCGTTGATCGCTCGCGCCCCATCGTCACGCAAGTCTCTCGTTTCGATCGCCTCAAGGACCCGGTGGGTGTGGTGCAAGCCTACAAACAGGCCAAGAAATACGTGGATTGCCAGTTAGTATTGGCCGGCGGCGGCGCCAGTGACGATCCGGAAGGCGCAATCGTTCTCAAAGAAGTCAAGGAAGTAGCCGGCAACGATCCCGACATTATCATTCTCGACTTGCCTCCGTGGTGCGCGCTCGAGATTAATGCCCTGCAGCGTGCCTCAACCATCATCGTGCAGAAATCGCTCAAGGAAGGCTTCGGCCTAACCGTCACCGAGGCGCTATGGAAAGGGAAGCCCACCATCGCCGGCGCCGTCGGCGGCATTCCAAACCAGATCATCCACAAGCTAACAGGCATGTTAGTGCATTCGGTAGAAGGCTGCGCCTATCAGATCCGCTATCTGTTGACTCATCCCGAATTTGCTGCACAAATGGGAAAGAATGGTCGGGAGCACGTCAAAGAAAATTTCCTGATGACCACGAACGTGGGTCGCTGGCTGTTGCTGCTTCGCATTCTGCTGGTCGAGAAAAAGGTTTGAAGGAACAACCAGCGCAGTCTCACCTAAGTTACTGCGAAACCATCACCCCCTTGCCGTATAATAAAAAACAGTGCTCAAATATTCCATCGTAGTTCCCCTGCACAACGAGCAGGAGAACGTCACCGACCTCTATGCGCGGCTTAAGTCCGTGATGGAGGCGAGTGGCGAGACCTTTGAGATGGTGCTGGTCGATGACGGTTCCATCGACGGCACGTTCTCGTTGCTTAAGGAAATTGCCGCTGTCGACAGCCGCGTAACCGTCGTTAAGCTCCGACGTAATTTTGGCCAGACCGCGGGCCTGGCCGCAGGATTCGATCACGCTCGCGGCGAATACATCATCGCCATGGATGGCGACCTGCAGCACGATCCCGCCGACATTCCGCTGTTTCTCGAGAAAATTGCCGAGGGCTACGACATCGTCAGCGGCTGGCGCAAGAATCGCGTCGACAATTTCTGGATGCGGCGCATTCCGTCGCGCTGCGCTAACTGGCTGATGGCCAAGTTGAGCGGCGTCGATATTCACGACTTCGGCACCACGTTCAAAGCCTATCGCCGCGAAATCCTCGGCCAGGTCCCACTCTATGGCGAACTTCACCGCTTCATCCCGGCGCTCGCTTCATGGCACGGTGCCTCGATCATCGAAGTGCCGATCAAGAACGTAAACCGCGAGCGCGGCGCTTCGCATTACGGAATCTCGCGCACCTTCCGCGTCTTCTTCGACCTCATCACCATCCGCTTCCTGCTCAAATATCTTTCCCGCCCGCTGCACTTTTTCGGCACGCTCGGCATGTTCAGCATTTTCGCCGGCAGCGGAATCTCCGGCTGGCTGATTTTCGAGAAACTGCTTCACCATTCCGACGTCATGTACCAGCACGGCCCGCTGATGATATTTTCCGCCGTGCTCTTGCTGGCGGGTTTGAACATGCTGGCCGTAGGCCTGCTCGGAGAAATGCAGGTGCGCCACTACCACGAACCCACCCAGCGCGCCCCCTACTCGATTGATCGAGTTTTGCGAGCGCAAAGCGAAGAGAGCACGATTTCGGAGTAGCCTCTTGACCACACCTAGATATTCCTGGTGGCTCAGCTATTTATCACCGCACGTATAACTTCAGGTACCACTTCGCGAATGACAATGGGAACCACAAGCCAAGCCACATAGGCTCCGAAGGCCAAGAAGGGAGCAGCAATCGCGGTCAACAGAACGTAGCGGGTAGAAATCGAGTTCATGAACACGCCTCCAGACAGTGTGAACTACGCACTTGGGGACGGGATAGTTCCCTGAACGGTCCCGGTATCGGCAAATCCAGTTGCCAAAGCGCTATAATTTCAACCGCAACCATGCCCACCACAACCCAATACGAATTGCGCTTGGCCGGCCGCATGTCGCGCCTCGGCACTGAGACCGCCTTCGAAGTTCTGAATCGCGCCCGCGCCCTGGAAAAACAGGGCAAGGAGATCATTCACCTCGAAATCGGCGAGCCCGACTTCGACACCCCGGCAAATGTAATCGAAGCTGGGGTTAACGCCCTTCAGCAGGGATGGACGCACTACGGTCCCGCCGCCGGTCTCCCCGAGCTACGCCAGACCATTGCTGACTATGTCAGCCGCACCCGCCATGTGCCGGTTTCCAGCGACGAAGTGGTTGTAGTCCCCGGCGGCAAGCCAATTATTTTCTTTACCATACTCGCTTTAATTGAACAGGGAGATGAGGTCATCTATCCCAATCCCGGTTTCCCTATTTACGAGTCGATGATTCATTATTCGCTCGGCAAAGCGGTTCCTCTTCATCTGCGGGAGGAGCGCGACTTTTCCGTCGACGTCAAAGAACTGGCTTCCGTGATCACCGATCGCACCAAGTTGATCATCCTCAACTCGCCTCACAATCCGACCGGAGGAGTGCTAACGAAGAGAGACATTGTCGAAATTGCCGAGGCCATCGGCGACCGTAACATCATGATTCTGTCCGACGAGATCTACAGCCGGCTCATTTTCGACGGCGAGGATTTCTCCATCATGAGTGTCCCCGGCTTTAAAGAGCGCACCATTCTCCTCGACGGCTTCTCCAAGACCTACGCCATGACCGGATGGCGCATGGGTTATGGCGTAATGCGCGCCGACTTAGCCACGCATGTCTCGCGACTCTGTACGAACTCGGTTTCCTGCACTGCGAGCTTTACCCAGATAGCAGGAATCGAAGCGCTGCGTGGCGATCAATCATCGGTCGACAACATGAATGCCGAATTCAAGCGCCGCCGCGACGTCTTCGTCGCCGGACTGAACAAGATCAAAGGTTTCTCCTGCCGCCTGCCGAAGGGCGCGTTTTATGCGTTCCCCAACATTACGAAGACGGGCTGGCCCTCCAAGAAACTGGCCGATGCGCTGCTCGAACAGGCCGGCGTGGCCTGTCTCTCCGGCACCGCCTTTGGAGAATACGGAGAAGGCTATCTCCGCTTCAGCGTCGCCAATTCGCAGGAGAATTTGAACAGGGCACTGGCGAGAATTGAAGACTGGGTAGGGAAGAACTTGCATTGAGACATCAAGGCAGCGGGATCGTTACAGCGACATTCGTGATGGTTTCGGCAATTTGCATTGTTCTCTTCGCAATTACGTCAGTGACGCTAATTACAGAGCCCCAACATAGTCTTGGGGTTGAATTGCGGCTGATCGGCGGTGTCCTCGGGTTCGGATTCTCAGCACTGATCTCCCTTGGCTGCTTGCTTTTTCTCAAAGCAAAATAAGGAAGCATGGCCCTGGAGCAGGATCCGCCGCAGTTTAATACTCAGTCGTTCATCTCCCCTTGACAATCCGCCGCCCAGAATTGGTGTAAACTTCTGCTGCTATGGCAAACATCGACAAGCACCCCGCCGGCTCCTTCTGCTGGATTGAACTGCACACTACCGACCAGGGCGCGGCCAAGACTTTCTACGGCTCGCTTTTCGGATGGGCGCCGCATGACAATCCGATGGGCCCTAACGACTACTATACCGAATTCAAACTCCAGAGCCGCGAAGCCGCCGCTGCCTGTACGCTGCGGCCCGACGAGCGCTCCCAGGGCATCCCTCCGTATTGGATGATCTACATCAGCGTCGACAGTGCCGACGCGGCCTCGGTGAAAGCGCAGCAATTAGGCGGCAAGACCTTTGGTCCGGCCTTCGACGTGATGGATGCGGGCCGCATGGCGGTCGTGCAAGATCCGACCGGCGCGGTCTTCTGTGTCTGGCAGGCAAACAAGAATGCTGGCATCGGAATCAACCAAGTAAACGGCACGCTCTGTTGGGCTGACCTGAGCACCCCGGATACAAAACGCGCCTCCGACTTCTACTCCGGCCTTTTCGGATGGCAGCTCGTCAGCGATCCGAAAGATCTATCTGGTTACGTGCATATTAAGAACGGCGAGCATCACATCGGAGGCATTCCTCCGGCATCGTATCGCCAGCCCGGAGTACCAGCCCACTGGATGGCCTACTTCCAGGTTGATGACGTTGACGCCACGGCAAATAAAGCCAAAGAGATGGGCGCAAAGCTGCACCTGCCGCCGACGACCATGGACGGAGTCGGTCGCATGTCGGTGATTGCCGATCCGCAAGGAGCGGCGTTCTCGATCTTCAAATCGTCGCGCGGATAAAACCTCGAAAATCCCCGACGCTGTCCAGAAATAGCTGTGTAACGTTTGCCTCATCGAGGACCCGAATGGTAAAACCCTCACGAGGATCTCCGCTCGTGAAAAAGATCGCAGTTTCGCCTTCGATCATTTTTTGCATGTTATTTGTCATGTTCGCGGTCGGTCACGCCGCCGATCAATCGCGTCGTATCAATCTCCCGACCAGCAAAAGCCTCACGCTCCCTGTCCCTGGCTACATCGCCCGCAGCAACAGCTTTCCCGCGACGATTGCCCTCAGTCCCGACGGCCGCTATGCCGCGCTGCTCAACCAAGGCTATGGCACCGAGGAGAGCGGCGGACGGCAATCGATTGGCATTCTCGATCTCAGCAATAATCAACTTCGCGATTTTCCCGACGACCGCCTGACGGACGAGTACTCGACACGCCAGACTTATTTCGTTGGCCTTGCGTTTTCAACGGACGGCAACCATCTCTACGCGTCGATGGGATCAATCACCGACCCGACTGGCGATAATCCCAAGGACACAGGCAATGGCGTTGCGGTGTATAAATTTGCGGCCGGCGAAGTGTCGCCCGAACGCTTCATCAAGATTCCACCCCAGCCCATCGCCGAAGGAAAGGAAGTGGCGTTCGGCTTGCGCCAGACTCCCGCTGGAACGGCTTTGCCGTACCCGGCGGGGATGGCCGTTCTTCCGGGCCCGACCGGCGATCGCCTGCTCGTCGGCAATAATCTTTCGGATAACGCGATCGTCCTCGATGCCAGTGACGGCAGGATCTTGCAGTCGTTCGACCTGAGCCGCAGCCAATACGTACCGAGCTCGTACCCTTACGCGGTCGTCGTCAACAAAGCGGGCACCAAAGCCTGGGTGAGCCTGTGGAATGCGTCCGCCGTTGCTCAACTCGATCTTGAAACCGGAAAGGTCGCGGAATGGATTGACGTGTACAAGGATTACGATGAGCCCAACCATCCAAGTTCCCATCCTGGTGCGATGGTGCTGAACCAGAAAGAGGACGTGCTCTACGTCGCTCTGGCCAATGCCGACTACGTGGCCGCCCTCGATTTACTCGACAACGTGAGTGCGCCGAACCGACTGTTTCGGGTTTATGGAGCGCGCGACCGAAACCCGAGGCAGTCTTCGGGTGCCGTTCCGGTGGCCGTTGCCTTATCTCCCGATGGTAAGTATTTGTATGCAGCCTTGGCGGCGGTCGACGCCGTGGCCGTCTTTGATCTGACCGGCGAAGCGGAAGACCGCAATCCCATGGAATTGATTCCTCGCAAACCCGACCCTTTTCTGGGGATGATTCCCACGGAATGGTATCCGAGCGCGCTCGCCATCGCCGGCAATGACCTGCTCATCATCACCGCGAAGGGAGAGGGCAGCGGCCCCAACAATATGCAAAACACGCTACAAGGCGAGCGCAAGAGAAAAGAACATCCCTACATTCCGACCTTGATCGGTGGCTCAATCCAGCGCCTAAGTCTCGCCGATATCGACAAGAATCTCGCGTCCTACACGCAGCAAGTCGAACAAGATAATCGGTTGCGCTCCGACGGCGGCGTGCTCGCCTTCGCCAGCGGAACGAATTCCATCCGCCACGTGATCTACATTTTGAAAGAAAACCGCACCTACGATCAGATTTTCGGCGATCTGCCCGCCGGCGATGGCGACCCTTCGCTCACGATGTATGGCAAAGACGTCACGCCCAATGAACACAAACTCGCGCTGCAATTCGGCGTGCTTGACAACTTCTACGATAGCGGAGAAGTCTCCGGGGACGGCCACCTCTGGTCAACCGCATCGACCACCTCCGATTACAACGAAAAGAGTTGGCCCATCGCTTATCGCGGCAAAGAGCGCACCTACGATTTCGGCGGCAGCGTGGCCGATGAAATTCCGCTCGAGCAGGGAATCCCAGATGTGGACGATCCCGGCACCGGCTTCCTTTGGGACAACCTCGCCCGCAGCGGTCTCACCTATCGCATTTACGGAGAATTCATCGCCGCTGTCTGGTGCAGAAACGAAAAAGCACAGTCGCCCGTTGAGGGCACTCCGTCGGCATCCTCGGCCGCTTGCCCAGTCGCAGTGATCAATAAAGGTGAACCTCTGCCTCCAAACATTGGCAATCCGCCAGGTGCTCAGAGTCCGTGGCCATGGGCGATTCCTCAATTCAAGCTCATGCGTCCGACCAAGGTCGCGCTCCGTGACCACTACGATCCGAAGTTTCCCGACTTCAATACCGATTATCCCGACCAACTTCGCGCCGACGAATTCTTGCGCGAGTTCGGCGAGTTCGTAAAGGGCAAGGGAACGGATAAAGAACTTCCCCAATTCACTTTGCTCTATCTGCCCGACGATCACACCGGAGGCACGCGTCCCGCGAAGCCCACGCCGCAAGCCTCTGTGGCGGACAATGACCTGGCTGTAGGCCGCGTCGTCGATGCCGTTTCTCACAGCGCCTATTGGGACGACACGGCCGTCTTCATTCTGGAGGACGACGCGCAGGACGGAGCCGATCATGTTGACGCTCATCGATCGACCGCTCTCGTGATCAGCAAATATTCGCCCCGGCAGCAGCAGGCATTCGTCGACCATAATTTCTATACGACTGTCAGTGCCGTTCACACCATGGAAGCGCTGCTCGGCCTCGCGCCTATGAATCTCTTCGACGCTCACGCGCCGCTGATGGCGCCGCCATTCAGCGGTCCGGGAACGCAACCACCGTACCAGGTTGACGATAGTAATCGGCGCAGCGGCCTCATCTATCGAGTGAACGAGAAGAATGCGCCCGGAGCGAAGCAATCGTCGCAGATGAATTTTTCCCGTCCCGATGCAGTTGATGCCAAAAAGCTGAATGCAATCCTCTGGCAGGACGCGAAAGGGGATGTCTCCGTGCCGCGGAAGTAATCTGCATAAAATCGAAAACTGTAACTTGTTGTTGAAGTCTAACCAGACCGACTGCGCTAAAATGCCCTCGTGGCGGCTCCGATCGAGTGCACCAACCTGCGCAAGACGTACGATGGAAAGGTTGAAGCCGTCCGCGGTCTCAGCCTGCAAATTGATGCTGGCCAGTGCTTCGGCCTCCTTGGCCCCAACGGGGCAGGGAAGACGACCACTATCGAAATCCTTGAGGGTCTGCTCTCGCCTACGTCGGGCGAAGTTCGCATCTTTGGGCACACTTGGAACAACAATCCGCGTCAGATTCGCGAGTGGATTGGGATCTCGTTGCAGGAGACGCGGCTGTCGGAGAAGCTCACGGTGCGCGAAACCATCGAACTCTTTGCCAGCTTCTATAGCGAACCTCGCGCAGCCGCTGAGGTGCTCGACGACCTCGAGCTCACCGAGAAGTCCGACTCGTGGGTGGGCAAACTTTCCGGTGGGCAGAAGCAGCGCCTTGCGGTCGCTACGGCGCTCGTTGGCAATCCGCGCGTGCTCTTTCTCGACGAGCCGACGACCGGGCTCGATCCGCAAAGCCGGCGTCAGCTTTGGGAGATCATTCGCGCCTTCCAGAACAAGGGTGGAACGGTTCTCCTCACGACTCACTACATGGATGAAGCGGAACGACTGTGCGATCGGCTGTCGATCGTCGACCATGGGCAGATCATCGCCGAAGGCACGCCCGCAGACCTAATTGACCGGCTTGGTGGTCAACACGTGGTCGAATTCCAAGTGAGCGCCAACGGCGCTAAGAACGCGAACGGCAGTGCTGAAGATCTTGACCGTTGGCGCTCGCTGCCGAGCGTGGAGTCGGTGCGGCGCGAGGACTCGACTGTTTGCTTGAGCGTTCGCGAGCCGCATCTGACGATTCCGGCGCTGCTTGATGTGGTTGGCAATGACGGTCATCGACTCGAACATCTCAGCACGCGGCAAGCGAGCCTCGAAGACGTTTTCGTCCAGCTTACCGGACGGCACTTGAGGGAAGACTGATTTCCGGAGACCAGCTACGAGAGGATCGAATGGCGACAACCGAAACCAAGGCGCAGACGCTGCCCGCGGACAACAGTCAAATGCCGCGAGCAGTCGTTCCTCCGCGTCGAAGCGGGCGATGGTCGGGATATCGGCATTTGCTTTGGGTGCGCCTTCTCGAACTCAAGCGCGAGCCTGAGGTGGTTTTCTGGGTGTTCGTCTTTCCGCTGCTGCTGGCGGCGGGATTGGGCATCGCCTTTCGCAACAAGCCGGCTGATATCACTTCGGTCGTGATCATCGACGGTCCTGCGGCGCAGAGAACGCTGGCGATGCTCCAGGGATCTGCTAATGACTCGGTGGCCAAAAGTGCGGCTGGCGATAAGACATCGTCGGTTCGCGCCAGCGTGCTCGATCGTGATGCTGCGCTCAAGGCGTTTCACTTCGGCAAATACGATTTGGCGATCGAGGCGAATGGCGATGGCAGTTATACCTACGATTACGATCCGGCGCGACCAGAGAGCGTTCTGTCCCGCGCCGAAATCGATGCTAGGCTCCAATCGGCCGCGGGACGCAGAGATGTGGTGACCACTTCTGCGAAGGCTTCCAGCGAACCTGGCTCGCGCTACATCGATTTCCTGATTCCTGGATTGCTCGGCATGAACCTGATGAATTCCGGAATGTGGGGAGTCGGGTTCGCGATTGTGGAAATGCGCCAGCGCAAGTTGCTGAAGCGCTTTGTGGCAACGCCGATGCGCAGGAGCGATTTTCTTCTGGCGCTCACGAGCAGTCGTCTCGTATTGATGGTGATTGAAGTGGGATTGCTCTTAGGCTTCGGCGTTCTTGTCTTTCACATGCGCGTGCAAGGATCGATCTTGTCAGTCATGCTGCTCGGCGCAATCGGAGCGGTTGCTTTTGGCGGTGTTGGCTTGCTCACAGCTTGCCGCGCACAGAAAATTGAAAGTGTCTCGGGCCTGATCAACCTGGTGATGATGCCCATGTGGATTTTTTCGGGAGTCTTTTTTTCTTATCAGAAATTTCCTGCGATCGCTCAGCCTTTTATCAAGGCGCTGCCGCTCACGGCGCTCACTGACGCGTTGCGAGCGACGATCATCGAAGGCGCTTCGTTCGGCTCGCAATCGGGGAGACTGCTGGTGCTTGCGGTTTGGGGCGGAGTGTCGTTCGTGCTCGCGCTGCGCTGGTTTCGCTGGACGTAGGACAGCTTTCGGCCGTCCGCTATCTGCTATCACTGAAACCAATCCGACCGGTAGTACCCCCTACCCCGCCACCACCCATCTAGGTATTTTAGAATCATCGATTTGCCAATCCGCCCCGCTAAAGTATTCTAAGACGAGCAGTTGGCCGAGTATCGGCGACAACAAGCCGTCCCTGCGCCTTCACCTTCGCCGTGGAAAGCCGATGGAACTGCGCCGCCGCGCTCGTATAGTTGGCCGGCCGCTCCGGCGCCGCAAGAGCGAAGCACTCAAAAACAAACTAGACGCGGGTATAGCTGGCGACCCCTTAGACGCTGGGCAGGTGAGTATCCGGTTCTCGCCGGTTGCATAATCGTCCTTTTCTCAGCGCCCGTGGTTGGCCTCTTCGCCAGCCTGAGGCAAAACAGAGCTGCCACTGCAGATAACGCTGCGGTTTCCGACAGTTTCTATTCGGCGTTTCCTGGTTTGGCCCCGCGGGACACCTTGTCTCCCATTGATAGGAAAGCGTGCCGAAAGCCTGAGGGGGTGATTCTGGCGCCTGAGAATGCGAACCCCAACCCGCCTATTAGACACACTTATGCACTTATGCTCCGGCGCAAGCGGCATCGACCCCGCACTCCTACTCCGTGCCTCCCTGTGGCGGGGTGGAGATACCCGGTAAAGCTTCCATCAGTCCTCAATGGTTCTATTTCGTGGCGGACGGAATTCATCCCCTGGGCGGAGAGCCTGACGACGATACATGCAAGCGCATCACCCCGTAGAGTTCGTCAGGCTGTAAAGCTAGTCTCCGGTATTGCCCTCGGGGAGTGTGGTCAAGAGATTGTGTCAGCTATGCAAAATGGAAAAAGAGCGTGGCGCCGCCGCGGGTGGAAAAGCCTATTCCTGAGTGGCCTGCGCAACGAGCGCTCGCTACGCCTTTATCTTCTTGTACTCATCGAACGCATCCAGAAAGCGATCGATATCCTGCTTCGACAGATAATACGGCGTCGACAGGCGCAGCTTGTTTGGTTCGCCTCCGCGGATGCGAATTTTCCTTTCTTTCCACATCCAGTTTTCCAGGTCGATGCGCACGATGGGCGGTACGTTTACGGTTGCCAGAGCGCAGCGCAACGCCGGGTCGGGAGATGTCCATGATTGCGCTCCTCGTTTGATCATGGCGTTCAGGATGTAGTCGCAGAGCTGGCGATGGCGGCGTTCGATGCGATCCATGCCTATGTCGTTGGCTAGTTGAAGCGAGGCGCGCAATCCCCAGAGCGCGGGAACGTTCGAGCTACCGATGCGCTGGAAGCGTTCGGCGCGGAGCTTGGGGTCGTCCCAGCCTTCGGTGGCGATGGTGCTCCACAGGCGGTCGATCATTTCGTCGCGGACGTAGAGAAAGCCCGAGCCTTTGGGGGCTTGGAGCCACTTGTGCGGGCTGGCGGAATACATGTCGCAGCCGATATCGTGGAGGTTGAGACGCATCATACCGGGGACGTGCGCTCCGTCGACGGCGGAAATAGCCCCTTTGCTGCGGGCGAGGGCGCAGAGTTCCTTGGCCGGCAGGACTACCCCTGTCACCGTAGTGATGTGGCTGAAGAACAAAACGCGGGTGCGCGACGTAATATTGGCGAAAACGAGATCTAGCACCTGCGTAGGATTGATGACTGGCTTCGGCAGGGTGAACTTCTTTACCACGACGCCGTAGCGCTTGGCGCGCAGGTCCCAGGGATGCTGGCCGCCGGGATGCTCCTGATCGCTCATCAGCACTTCGTCGCCGGCCTTGAGGTCGATGCCGTTGGCGATGTAGCTATTGGCTTCGGTGGCGTTTCGGAGGAGCGCAATCTCGTCGCGGTTGCAGCCGACGAAGGACGCCAGCGGATCGCGAAAGTCGTTGCGGGCGTCGTATCCCCAGATGGGATAGTCCTCGGGGTCGGCCTGGTTCATCTTCTCTGTGGTTTCGTAGCCGTCGAACACGGCGCGCAGCACGGGCGCGGGGCTCGAGCCTACGGTGCCGTTATTCAGATAGATCTCGTCGGCGGGAATGAGGTATTGCTTCCGCAGTTCGCGCCAATAGGCTTCTTCGTTCTGGTCGAAGAGGGAGCGGTCGGGGAGTTTGGACGGGAGGGATTCGAGTTGCGCGCAGAGATTGCCGCGCCACGCCAGGCTGGCGCCTACTGCGACCGACGAGGCGAAGGACTTCGATAGGAAATTTCGACGATTCAGCATGAGAAGATCCTCTTTCTGCTGCGCTATCTCAAATCGCGCCATCGTACACCGCGAGGCGGGAAAACGGAAAGTGGCTGGTTTGGGGGCGGGCGTTGGCGGCTCCGAACGCACCATGATCACTACGCAGTGTGAAAATAGCGGGTAACTTTACGGCGCAAGCCTGCGTCCAACTAGGTGGAAAACTCTGTCGATCCTGCTTGCTATCGGGGGTATAATAGGCGCAATCGACGTGGTTTCCCGCGGGGTGTCCCAATGTCCTTCCGTAGATCGCTGATCTCCCTGAGTTTACTGACGCTACTCGCTTTGCCAGGGCTGGCGCAGGATCAAACTTCCCAGAATTCGAATGCCCAGCCGCAGGCGTCCCAACCGCAGTCGAAAGATCAGACTGCGCAGACCCCCAGCACAGCAACACCGAGCACGCAGACACCGAAGACTACGCAGACTCCGTCGACTACGCCAAGTTCGACTTCGACTGCCGACTCTTCCGGCAACACCCAGAGCGATGCTACGCCCAGCGGGCCGCAGCCCGTTCAGGAGCCTCCCGACAGCAAGGTCAAGCACGACGGTGGCGAGGATGACGTCGACGCCATCGGTAATCGCAAAGTCGGCGGACGCGGCTTGGGCGATTGGTACTCGCTCGAAACCGAAATCCGGTTGGGCAAGCAATATTCGATGATGGTCGAGAATAGCGTAAAGATGGTTCAGGACCCGGTGGTGAATGAGTACGTCAACCGCATCGGACAGAATCTGGTGCGCAATTCTGACGCCCAGGTGCCGTTTACCATCAAGGTGATCGACTCCGACGAAGTCAACGCGTTCGCTTTGCCCGGCGGGTTCTTTTATGTGAACTCGGGCCTGATTCTGGCGGCGGATGAAGAGGCTGAGCTCGCCGGCGTGATGGCGCATGAGATTTCGCACGTGGCCGCGCGCCACGCGATGCGCCAGATGACGCGCGCGAATATTGCGCAGATCGCCACCATTCCGCTGATTTTCCTGGGGGGCGGCATCGGCTACGGAATCTACGAAGCCAGCGGCCTGGGCTTGCCGCTTACGTTCATGAAGTTCCAACGCAATTTCGAAGCGGAAGCGGACTATCTCGGCCTGCAATACATGTATAAGACGGGATACGATCCGCAGGCTTTTATCAGCTTCTTCGAAAAGATTCAGGCAAAGGAGAAGAAGAAGCCGGGCACGATTGCCAAGGCGTTCGCTTCGCATCCGCAGACTCCCGACCGGATTGCGGCGTCGCAAAAGGAAATCGCGACGATTCTTCCGGCGAAGGCGCAGTATGTCGTTACCACGTCGGAGTTTGATGACGTGAAAGCCAGGCTAGCCACCATTGAAAATCGGCACAAGGTGCTCGAAGAGAAAGATGGAAGCCGTCCCAGCCTGCGCCGCACTTCGACCAGCGACAAGAGCGGTAATGGCACGAGCACCAGCGATGACGATCGGCCGACGCTGAAGCGACGCGACGACAATCCGGACCAGACTCAACAACAACAGCAGCAGTAACCGCAAGTCGCGTAGGCAAGATAAGACCGGCGGGCAGTCCGCCGGTTTTTTATTTGATATGAAATCGCTATTGTCATTGTGAGCGAAGCTTACGAGCCCGCCGCCACTGATTTCACTGTGATCGTGTCGCCACTGACGTCGCCGATCACTTTAGCTTTTGCGCCTGCCAGGTCGTTTAGCTTATCGAGTGCGGTCTTATCCGACGTTTGCAAAGTATAGACCTTGTCTCCGACCACGAGCGCGTAACTTGCCCCATGCTTCACGCAACCGCGGGTGCATTCCGCGGGCTTGTCGGGCATTTCGTCGTGTTTCGCCCCGCACATGGTATCGCTCACCACACCGGTCAAAGTCTGGCTCTTACCCGCAGCCAGCGCCGGAGCTGCCGCCATGCCGACAAACATCTGCATCCCCAGAACCACAGCCGCAATCTGATTGACTTTCATCTGATGATTTCTCCTGTGAAATGAGACGATCGTCGCGAGACGTCACACTCATCATCTTACTCTTATGATGTCAACAGAAAGAGTTTCGCGCAACCGTCGTCCTACTGCTGCTTGAAGCGTATCTCCACGTCGACAGTCTTGTCTTTTTCCAACGATTCATGAACCGTGACTTCCCATCGCACGCCGCGCGGCAGAAGTTTCCCGGTATCCACGCGAAATTTGTTGGGGTAATCGGCGTCATACGGTTGACCTTCGCGCAACGCCCACGCGGCGCGCAGGTGTGCCGTAGTTTGGGTGTCGAGGCCGAGGATATCTAATTCGCCCATCTTATAGAGATCGCCTTCGACCACATTCAGATCGTAGTGCACCGTACTTTTGGCATCATCGAATTGCGCATCCGGCTTGACTTGCGCTGTCATGTAGCCGCGGCTGCGGTAAAGTTTGCTCACGTTCTCAATGTCGCGGGGCAGCCTCAGGGCGTCCGCAGACTGACCAACTGGCAGGTGGATGAGTGGCCCGATCTCCGCTGTGCTGATCGCGGAGTTGCCCTTCCACGCGATGCCCGAGGTCGAATAGATCTTGCCCGGCGTCACCGGAATGATGGCCTCCACCTCAATCTCCGCGCGCTGTTGCGGGTCTGTGGCTGCGGCTTGGGACAACACGTGCGCATCCGACGGTGCGAATGCCGCCTTCAAATATCCTCGTTGCAGGTAGATCGGCAACAGGTCAAACTTGGCGACCGAGGCCACACTTGAGCGGCTGTATTCTGCGCCCGTGAGGGAGTGGGCCGCGGTTGTAAGCAGGGCCGCCTGATCGGGCGACGCTCCCGGGAATTCAACACTGCGGATTCCTATGCCGACTTCCTCGACGTGATAATCGATGCCGTGCAGGTCGCCACCGGCCGCGTCACCTTCGCGCGGGTAATCGACGCGCCCAGGATATTGCCTGTCGCTGAGAATGGACTGCAACGCTTCGGAAACACGGTCAGGAAGATTGCCCGTGATCGGCAGCAATAACTTGAAGAGTGGCACACGCTTCTGCAACTCCTTCACGAGTTCGTCGTCGGTGAACCAGACAAAGTTATCGAAGTGTGCGGGGACCAGCTTGCTGTCGTCGACATCGGTAAGCTGAAGCTCGAGCTTCATACCCGTAGCCGATGAGGTGTACGAATAGATAACTCCGGTAAACAGTCCTGAGTTGCCCAGCCGCTGCACCGCCTCTTTGAAATCGCCGTCGGCGGCGAGTTGACCGATTTGTAAGCCGCTCGCTGCGAGAACCTCCTTGTCGGTATAGCGCGTCGTCCCCGTGACTTTCAGCACGGTGAGTCTGGGCTGTGCGAGTGAAGATTGTTTCTGGGGGGCTGCAGCCACAGCCAGTGCGAGCAGAGCAAGAATAAGGCGTAGCACGTGCCTCATCGCAACCGGCTTCATCGCAGCCCTGGTCATTTCGATCGTTTCCCGGTGGCTGCGGAAAAATTATTTTCCTTCACCGCGATTTCCATGAAGGCCTTGGCGGCGCGGCTCAGGGCTTTGCCTTTGCGGAACACGAGCGCCAAGTCGCGCCGGATTTGAACGTCGGCCAGGGTAATTGCCACCAGCGCCTTGGCGCGCAAATCCTGGTCGACATTCGAGCGCGGGATAAACCCCACGCCGGCATCGGCTGCCACAAAGCGCTTCAGCAATTCGCTCGAGTCAAGCTCCATGGCGACTTGCGGCTTTAGATGATGGTCGTAGAAGAGGGCGTCGAGTGCATCGCGCGTGTGGCCGAGCTTGGGCAAGACGAGCGGATAGGTTGCGACCTCGCTCACCCTCACACTTTTTTTTGCTGCCAGTGGATGCTTCGGAGATGTGATCACGACGAGTTCGTCGCGATGAATCATCTGCGCCTCGAGGCGATTGTCATTTACCGGCAGCGAGACTACGCCAAAGTCGACTACGTTTTCTAGGATCGAATCGAGAATTCGCGCGTAATCGGAGCGCTTGATGTTGACGGCGACGTTGGGATAGTCGCGTTTGAATTGCGCGAAGACTCCGGGCAGAATGTGCAGACAGGTCCCTTCGTTGGCTCCCACGACAATTTCGCCGCGCGGCACACGCTCGGTTTCGGCGATCTCGTTGAGGATGGTTTTGCGCCGCTCCAGCGTTTCCTCGGCGTATTTGAAAAACAATTTGCCGGAGGCTGTGAGTGAGACGCGGCCTCCAGAGCGGTCGAGCAGGCGGGCGCCAACTTCTTCTTCAAGGGCGCGAATCTGGGAGGAGATAGCGGGCTGGGTGCGAAAACGCTTCTCCGCCGCGCGCGAAAAGCTGGAGAGGCGCGCTACTTCCAGGAAAATTTCGAGCTGATCGAAGTCCATCGTTTGCTGGTCTCAGACACTATAGCGCAAGAGGCACCGCAATGGAGTTCCTCTTGCACACTTCGCCGGGCAATTAGGACGCTGACGTAGATCTCCGGGCGAGAGCTAGGGCGGCTGCGATCGCCAAGTCAACGACGAATCCAGCTACGGCGCATAAAAACGATTTGGAAAATCGGGAGCTTGAGGCGGGGCCAGTTCGAGCACCTGGACCTTGTCAAAAACCGAGGCCGCAAGAAGATCAACGGATAGAAGATATCCGCGCCCCTGTACTCATAACCCCACAAAATATCCCCAGCGATTTGACCCCGATTTTTTGCGTCAGATACAGCGATTACGATCCGCGGCATAGCTGCGTAAAAGACTCGAATCCTTCGCTGATGGTCGAGAAGATTCCATCAGGTAGCCCGAGGGCCCGCAAGGCTTTAAGATCATCTTCGCCGACCAAATGTAGCGCGGGGTGAAGAGAAACGAGATCGGGAACCCGGTGAGCAGTCCTATGAGCGGCGGAATGAGAATCGCTCTCCTCAAACAGTTGGCTCGCTGAAGCCTCGCCGTGTGACGCCTCTCTGCGACTAGACGTTGATGACCGCGATCAGTTCCTTCACCGCGGCCGCGCTCTTATCCAGAGCCGCTTTTTCTTCCGCGGTGAGTTTGATCTCGATGATCTGCTCGACGCCCTGGGCTCCCAGCTTTACAGGAACGCCAACAAAAAGGCCGTGGATGCCGTACTCTCCGTTGAGATAGGCGGCGCAGGGAAGAATCTTTTTCTTGTCTTTGAGAATCGCCTCGACCATTTCGGTGGCTGCTGCCGACGGAGCGTAGTAAGCGGAGCCGGTCTTTAGATATTTGACGATCTCGGCGCCGCCGTCGCGGGTGCGCTGCACGATGCGATCGAGCGTGGCTTTGTCCATGAGTTCGGTGATGGGAATTCCGGCGACCGTTGAATATCGCGGCAGCGGAACCATGGTGTCGCCATGCCCGCCGAGGACGAAGGCGGTTACATTCTCGACGCTGACTTTGAGTTCTTGGGCGATGAAGGTGCGGAAGCGGGCGGAATCGAGCACTCCGGCCATGCCGATGACGCGCTCGCGCGGAAAGCCGCTCATCTTGTAGGCGGCCTGCGCCATGGCGTCGAGCGGGTTTGAAACGATGAGGAGAATGCAGTTCGGCGAATGCTGCACGATCTTGCCGACTACGTCGTTCATGATTTTGTGGTTGGTGTTCAGAAGATCGTCGCGGCTCATGCCGGGCTTGCGGGGAATTCCGGCGGTGATGACGACGATATCGGATTTGGCGGTATCGGCGTAGTCGTTGGTGCCGAGGATGGCGGAGTCGCGTTTCTCGATCGGCATGGCTTCGAGCAGGTCGAGGCCTTTGCCCTGCGGAACTCCCTCAATGATATCGATGAGGACAACATCGGCCAGTTCTTTGGCGGCGATCCAGTGAGCGGCGGTAGCGCCGACGTTTCCAGAGCCGACTATGGTTACTTTCTTGCGCATGTAATTCTCTCCCAGCAAAAGGCATTAACCACGAAGGGCATTAAGGTAGACGAAGGAAAGTCGAAGAGTTCTCAATGTTTCTCGATGTTTCTTAATCCGCGGCGACGGCCACGCGCATATTTTCGATCATGGCTGTGGCGAATTCGCTGGTTTTTACTTTCGTCGCACCTTCCATCAGGCGTTCGAAATCATAGGTCACTTTTTTCTGTTCGATGGTGCGCTCCAGACTCTGCTCGATCAAGTCGGCGGCTTCGTTCCATCCCAGGTGGCGGAACATCATCACGCCGGAAAGAATGACAGAACCGGGATTGATGACGTCTTTGTCGGCATACTTCGGAGCGGTGCCGTGTGTGGCTTCGAATATGGCATAGCCGTCGCCGATGTTCGCTCCGGGAGCGATGCCGAGGCCGCCGACCTGCGCCGCGCAGGCGTCGGAAATATAGTCACCGTTGAGATTGGGCGTGGCCAGCACACTGTATTCATCGGCGCGCGTCACGATCTGCTGGAAGATGGAATCAGCGATGCGATCGTTGATCATCAACTTTTTCTTCCAGGCGCCCTTGCCGTGCGAGGCGTAGATCGAATCGAGGCAATCTTTCACTTCTTTGTAGAGATCGCGGCGGAAGTCATCGCTGGCAAACTCCAGGCCGGGCTCGATCAGATTCGCGTTCTCTTCGATGGTTAGGTTGGGCTGTTTGTCTTTGTTGTCGATGATCCAGCTCTCGCGCTCGGTCACGACCCGATCGCGAAATTCTTCGGTCGCGAGTTCGTATCCCCACTTGCGGAATGCGCCTTCGGTGAACTTCTGGATGTTGCCTTTGTGAACCAGGGTGACAGCTTTATTTTTATTTTCGAGAGCGTGCTTGATCGCCATGCGCACCAGGCGCTTCGTTCCAGTGATCGAGATGGGCTTGATGCCGACGCCGGAATCGAGGCGGATCTGCTTTTTGCCGTTCTTCAGCATGTCTTTATTAAGGAATTCGATCAGCCGCGCGGCGTCGGCCGTGCCTTCTTCCCATTCGATGCCCATATAAACATCCTCCGTATTCTCGCGGAAGATGACAACATTCATGCGTTCGGGGTGCTTCACCGGCGAGGGCACGCCGTTGTAATACTTCACCGGGCGCACGCAGCCGTAGAGATCGAGAATCTGGCGCAGGGCGACGTTAAGAGAGCGAATGCCGCCTCCGACGGGCGTAGTCAGCGGCCCTTTGATGGCCACGCGAAGCTCGCGGATGGCGCTAACCGTGTCGTCCGGAAGCCAGTTCTGAAAACGTGCCTTGGCCTTTTCGCCGGCAAAAACTTCGTACCACACGACCGAGCGCTTTCCCTGATACGCCCGCTCGACTGCGGCGTCGAAGACGCGGACCGAAGCCTTCCAGATGTCGCGCCCAGTGCCGTCTCCCTCAATGTAGGGCACGATTGGATGGTCGGGAACCTTATACTTTCCATTGCTATATTCGATTTTTTGACCGTTGGGCGGAAGTGGAACTCCATTGAACGATGCCATCAGACGTGCCTCCAGAAGCCACTTGGAACGAATTCGTTCATTATAAAGAATATTGAGGGCAGCGAAAGAAGGCTAGCCATCACGGAGAAATGTGACCCTAATCACAGTGACGCCAGTAGCGCGAGCACATAGCGCGAGCTTATGGCAGCCAACATGGCGCTATGCGCGCTCGATTTTTACCGACTTCACCAGTACGTCCTTGGTGGGACGGTCCTGGCGATTTTTGGCGACCTTCGAAATTTTTTCCACTATATCGTAGCCTTCAACCACCTCGCCAAAAATTGTATGTTTGCCGGTGAGCCAGTCAGTATTGGCGACGGTGATGAAGAACTGCGAGCCGTTGGTGTTCGGGCCGGCATTCGCCATGGCGAGCTTTCCCGCTTTATCAAAACGATGCGGCGAACCTTTGGTCTCGTCTTCGAACTGATAGCCGGGACCGCCAAAGCCAGTGCCCATCGGATCGCCGCCCTGGATCATGAAGTCGGGAATCACGCGATGGAAAATGGTTCCGTGATAGAGCGGATCCTTAACCTTCTTGCGAGTGGTTGGATGCGTCCACTCGCGCTTGCCTTCGCTGAGCTCAACAAAGTTAGCGACAGTTTTCGGGGCGTCTTTTTCGAATAGGCGGCAAACGATGTTGCCTTCGCTGGTTTCGAACACGGCATACGTTCCGGGTGTGCGGGTCATAGTCTCCTCGAACTCTTGAATTTTGTCTAACTATTAATACGGCAACCGAGCGTCTCCGACGCGGCCAGCGGTCGCTACATCGGCTTCGCGGCGGCCGATGGTTTAGCCGTGGTCTTATGCGCAGTGCTACTGGCGCGGTGGATTTCGATGTGCGTGATCTTGATCGGACGCAGCGGACGTTCGCCATCCGTTGCCATGCGTGCGATTTTCTTGACTAGCTCCACAGCGGCGTCATCGCACTGACCAAAAATCGTGTAGCCACCGTTCAGGCTCGGGTAGGGAACTTCGGTGATGAAAAACTGCGAGCCGTTGGTGTCGGGGCCGGCGTTGGCGTAGGCCAGACGGCCGGGGCGATCAAAGGTGACATCTGGCGAAGTCTCATTCTTGAATTTATAGCCGGGATCGCCCGTGCCGTCACCTCTTGGATCTCCGCCCTGAATCATGAACTCGGGAATGACGCGATGAAAAATCGTACCGTCATAAAGCGCCACGCTGTGCTTCTTGGCGTGAGAGGTGGGACTGGTCCAGTCTTTGGTGCCGGTGGCGAGGCCGATGAAATTCTCGACTCCGACGGGCGCTACCTTCGGAAACAGCGTGCAGTGCAAGTCGCCGGCCGTGGTGTGAATAATGGCGGTGGGCTCGGTGCTAGCCGGTTTGCTGACCGGCGGCGAAGTTTTTGTCTGTGGAGTTGAGGATGCTTGTGCAGTGCCAAGTAGCGAGGTGGAAATGATCAGGACAAGCGTCTGCAGCAGGGTTCGCATGGATGCTCCTGTATGTGAGTTATGGCGAACTTTGATTGTACGATAAAGGATTGTACGACGACGATGCAGACTATTGGCCGCTGACCCCATGCACGCCGTAAGACAAAGCTGAAGGACACAGGTCAGGGTTTGTTGCCGGTGAATTTCGGCAGTCACCGATTCACTGAGCGCTTGTAATCGCGGTAACTGTCGCCAGATCGGCCGGGTTCTTCCATGTATACGACAAGCCAATGGAAGCAGAGAAAGAGCACGGCCGCCAGCAGAACGATGCAGCCTGACGACTTGTACAACCCGAGACCCGTCATCAGAATTACGCCGCCCAAAGACATTGGATTACGTAGATAGCGAAAGGGCCCGAAAGCCACAAACTCCTTCGGAAACAAACGGTCTCCCGGCGTTTCGTAGATGCCTCGTGTGCTTAGGATCCCTCCGCACGTCAACACCAGCACACCTCCGAAGATCAGAAAAATCAGACCGGGCCTCCACGTCCAGGCGGGTAGTGAGACGCCGAGGGAAGGGTCCCACCGGCGGAAATATAACGCGCCCCATCCGACAAAAAGGACGGACAACGCCACTTTTGCGAGAGTCCAAAGAACCAGCGTCGGCCTATTCATGGTGTTATTTAGACTGCATCTCGCGGCTGATACGCTCGGCCTCGCGGAAGACGCGCAGCAGGTTGCCGCCGAGAATTTTCCGTATATCGCCAGCGCCGTAGCCGCGGTCGAGCAGCGCCTGCGTGATCTTAGGGAGATCGGCGGCGGAGTCAATGCCCTCGGGAGTCGCGCCGCTGACGCCGTCGAAATCCGATCCCAGGCCAACATGATCCACGCCCGCGACTTTGGCGATGTGATCGATGTGGTCGATCAGCGAGCTCAACGGAGGCCTCGGAATCTTGGCATACCACTCGCGCTCGATGCGATCAGCGTCGAGATAGGTGGCGGTTTTGCCGGCTGCTTTCAGTTGCTCGGCGTCGGCCCTGGTCGCGGCCTCGCGGTCTTTCGCTTGCGCCTCAGCCGCTTTGCGGAAGCTCTCGTCGACAAAAGCGCTGTAGAAATTTACCTGGACGACGCCGCCGTTTTTAGCGACGGCACGAAGCATGTCATCGGTCATGTTGCGGGGATGATTGGTGAGAGTGCGAGCCGAGGAATGCGAGGCGATCACTGGCGCTTTGCTGACCGCGATCGCGTCATAGAAAGTCTTGTCGGCGACGTGGGAGATGTCGACCAGCATCCCCAGGCGATTCATCTCGAGAACGATCTGCTTGCCGCCGTCGGTGAGTCCGTTGTGATGCTCGACTTTGGGGTTATTGATATCGCCGGAGGAGTCGGCGAATTCATTCGTGTTCGACCAGCTCAACGTCATATAGCGAACGCCGAGCCGATAGTAATCGCGCAGCAGGCGAATGTCGTTTTCGATGGAGTGTCCGCCTTCAATGCCTAGGAGCGCGGCCAGTTTATGCTCGCGGTGGGCGCGCTCGATGTCGGCGACGCTAAAGGCCATCATCATGCGATCGGGATGGCGGGCCGCCTGTTCATACACCGAGTCGATGAGATCGAGCGTGTGGTGAGCGAAGTGGCCCTGATTGGTTTCTGGTTCCACCCAAATGGAGAAAAACTCCGCTCCCAGATTGCCGGCCTTGGCCTTATCCAGGCTGATATGCCCGCGATCTTTCGGATCGGTCGATCCCATGTCATAGTTTTCGTCGAGAAAACGCTGCGGCGTATCGGCGTGCGTATCAATGACGATCGAGGAGTTTTGAATCTCCCAAGCCTTCTTGCTGACCGGGGTCTGCGCGTGGGTGAAGACGGCGGAGGCCAGTGCTACGGCGACGGCGAGAGTCAGTTTGGTCATGATGAACAAGGATTTTATACGATGCCAGGACCCGAGCGCGGAAGACGTCGCTATCGGGCGGCCAAAGCTGCGAGAGCCTCTTCGATACACTCGTCCAGAGGCTGGTTAGTATTGATCGTGGTCTTCGGATACACGATCGGCTCGAAGTGGTTTTTTACTTCAAGATGAAGCGCATACGTTCGATTGCGCGCAGGGTGCGGCGGATCGGGTGCGAGTTCAAGGCGACGCCGCGCAGATTCATCCGAGCAGACGCACTCGATAATCTTCGACGGCTGGGCGAGTTCGCGTGCGAATTCTACGACGCGATCGATCTGATAGCGACGCGAGAACGGACGCCCATCAAGAACAATGATGCGCGCCAAGTTTCTTTGAAGCAGGTAACGCGCGGTATCGAGCATGACCTCCATCACGAAATCGTCTTGCTCGACGGAGTACTCAATATCTTCCGCCGCGAAAAGCGCAGCACGGATTTCATCTTTACTTAATACCGCGCCGCCTCCGCGCCGCGCCAGTTCGCGCGCGAGAGTCGTCTTACCGGTTCCGGGAAGGCCGGCCATTAGAACAATCATTTGAGGGAGATTGTAGCGGAGGTGAAAACTCAGATCGAAGTTTTATCGAAGAGACTCAGTGCGAGGCCTTAATTAGAGGCAGGCACCGTGGCGGCGGGAGCACTGTCGGTAGTGGCAATCGCGGTGGCGGGCGCAGCCACCGGCCGTTCCACGGGAGCCACCGGGAAGAACGTTTGCATCTGGCGCCAGTCATCGTAGCGATCCGAAACCATGATGTGGAAGCACCAGTGGTGCCGCTCTTCTTCCGGTTCGACCAGGCCGAGCGCGTTCAGATAAAACAAGTAATGCTCGACGAATCGCAGCTGCTCTTTGGTCATGCCGCGGCGCTGCAGGTCGATCGTGATACCGGCGAGATGAGAAGACGCGGTATCGCCATCGATCGGCGCTGCGTTGCGATTGTGGCGCCGCAATTTCTTCTGTACCGTCACTGTGCGCACGGCGGAGTTCAACTGGATTTGCGCGTGAAACTCGCGATAATAGGCTTCGGCAAGGTCTTGCACGAAATCGCGAGTCCAGGGACGACAATAGCGGCGCGAGGGATCGAGGCTGCGTTCAATTTTCAGCGACTCACTGGCTGTAATCGGCACCAGTTCACCGGACGCCTTCAGCGCGTCAAGTTCATCGTCGTCCTGTATTCGTGGCAAATCGAGCCGGTCGATTTCTTCGTTCTGCCGCACCAGGGAATCGTGGGAGGGGCGGAACAGAGGGTTCCAGAGCATGCCGCGCAGGCCGCGAAAACGAAACGCTTGCAGGATACGATGGCGGCGGGGATGATTGATGCGATGCAGCGCGGAAGCCGATGGCGGCGACGCGAGTGTAAATACGATAATCAGCGCGAGCAGAATCGGTGACAACAGCAGCGTCAAGCGCGCTTTGAGTTTTGGCCTCATTCCGATTGAAGAGTCAAGCTTTACACACCATCGTGAAAAACCCCCAAGTCTGTGAACATACCAGTGTTCCCTTGAGGCCCTCGAATTGTAAACCAGAGATGAACAAGTTTGTGAAGGATTTCTAACTTAGAGTACTTACCTAAGGCAGATGTTGATAGTTACCAAAGGGTAACTTATTGATCTCAGGTGCCGAGTTCGGAAATGCGCGGCTTTGCACCCTTACCTTGGCAACAAGTCGCCGAGCGCTGGCTTCATGACTGGGCGGCAAATACCTCGGCTATTCGGATGGTCAGCGGGATTTCCTTTGCGCAAATTTCGACGCAGTTCTGCGCGTAGCCTTTGCGATCTCCGCGCCTCTGTGGTTAAATTTGCTCCGCGCTCGTTGTTAAATACCACTCCAGGAATGCGCGAAAGGCCGCGCCGCGATGGCTGTGGAGCGATTTTTCTTCGGGATTTAATTCTGCGAAGGTTTTCTTGATTGCGGGGAAGTAGAACAACGGATCGTATCCGAATCCGTTCTCTCCTCGTGGCGCGTTGAGGATGATTCCCGCCGCCGAGCCTCGAAAAATTGCCAAAGTTCTTCCATCTCGGGCGGCAGCCAGCACGCAGACGAAACGCGCAGCCCGTTTTTCCGCTGGAACATTCTTCAGTTCACGCAGCACGCGCTGGTTATTGGCTTGGTCAACGTTTCGCTCCGCTGGGTGCGGTTGGCTACTCTGCCCGTCAGTATTTTGGAGGCCGTGATTTTGCAAACCACGGACAGCATAGCGCGCGGAGTAAACCCCTGGCGCTCCGCCGAGTGCATCGATCTCGAGGCCGGAATCGTCGGCCAACACTACTTTGCCCGGAGCCCCGCAACTGTAGGACTCGGCCTTCTTGCGCGCATTCTCTTCAAAGGTCGCGCCATCTTCAATCACCTCCGGCAGCGAAGAGAAGTTTGGTAGGTTGGCGACCGCAATTTCGAACCGCGCAGCCGCCCCAGCAAAATCGCGAAGCTTACCGGCGTTCGAAGTGGCTAATAGAATTAGGCGTTGCATCAGGCTAGTCTTTTCGACGCGCCCTCGCGTCTTGTCCTCATCGAGACCACAACGAAAACGGCCAAACTGATCAGTGACACGAAGTCTCCGAACCCGCGATCAATCGTTCGCGCGAAATGGATCTGCACCTCGTTGTCTCCGGAAGCGACGGGGACGACCAACAGCCCGGTGACGTCAGTCTTCAGCGTTGCAGCGGGCTGGCCGTTCACGACGACCTGCCAGGCTGGGTAGCTGAAAAGGCGCACGGTCAAATTTTCCGCGGCGTCGGCGTGAACGTTGAAACGCTTTTCCGTCGGTCTCCATGCCGCGATCTTCGCCGCAGCGGGTGCGCCTGCCTCGTTGCTGACGAGAGCGAGACTCTTATTGAGTTCGTAGGCGTCGACTCCAGCCGGAACGTATTCGTCCGTGCCCTCGTAGCCCGAGCCGCCGGTCATGGCATCGCTCATTTCGCGGATATCGGCAGCGGTGTCCCACCAAGGAGGTTGAAAGTGATAACCCGCAGCGATCAACGCGGCCAGCAAGAATGCCGATGCCAGTAGGCGCGGCGTCCAGCGGCGCACAGCCATAGTGAGCAAGATGGCTAAAGCGGCGTTCAAGCAGAGTAGCCAGCGGAAAGGAAGTTGCACGAAACGCAGCTTGGGTAGATGCTGCCACAGCACATGGCTCACTGAAAGCATGAGAATCGCACAGCCCACGCCCCACGCGGAAAGAATCAACCATGCGGTTCGATGACTGGCTAGCACGCGCGCGCGGCGCGCCAACACGATCGCCAAAATTAACACACCGATTTCGGCCACAGCAATGCTCGAAACCAGAAAATTGAAATGATTGTGGTCGACATCGGCGAGAGGGGTGAACAGAAAATTATCCTGTGGCCGAACTCCTGGCGATAGCACCTGGCTGACGTCGATCCACTTCTGTTCATAGATAGCCGGGATCAAATAAAACGAAGCTAGCCCGGCGCCGAGAACGAGCGCGATTCCGGTTCGAATCAGTCCCAGCCAGTGCACACCGTGCGACGGTCGTTCTGGTCCCGCACCATCGGGCCAGTCGGTCGTCGCCAACAGCAACGCGAGAGTTGCCGCCGAGTATTGGATCATCACGGCGGCGGGCACATTCGTAAGCCACGCCGCCGCCAATACGAGGCTCAACCACAACGTCGGACGGAGGCCATGGTCGGAATCGCGCGCGAAAATCCGCACCAGGCAAAGCACCAGAAGCGGCAGCAGGGCGGCGGCGAGCAGTTCAGCAAATGCGCTTCGCCAATAGACGATCAGCAAGTGATAGGGATTCAGCGCATAAAAGAGGGCGGCAAATATCGCGTCGCTTGGCGAAACCCACTTACGAGCGAGCCTGTACATGGCCGCGCCGGCGAGGGTGAGCGCAAACCAGCAATACGCGCCCGGCACAATCTTCCACGGCAAAACCGTGCCGAGCGCCGCGCCCAGTGTCCACGAAGCGGGCGGATAAAACAGGAAGCGGGCCTCGCCGTATCCCCAATGCGCCAGCGCCGCCCAACGAGGATAAATGATGCCGTGCTTCCATTGGCCGAGCACTTCCATCCAGGAAAAAACGTGGAACTCGAAATCATGCCCGGACGGATTGCCCCGCCAGAGAAATGGAACGATAGCTGCGAAGGAAGCGCCCGCCAGCAGCAGCGCACGGAAGGTCGAATTTCTGAGCAAATGGAAGGCCCTGTATCAAGTGGAGATGCGGCTCGCCAAGAAGTCAGCCAGCCACTGTCTCGACAGGAAGGGCAATTCTATTCGATCGGAAAAATTCTGGGAAAATTAATCGCTGGGAGACCAAGCGCCAGGCAAGCGGGGTTAGTCAGCGGAGAGCGGAATCAAACCGACCAGCCCTGAACCGGGTCGATGCCAAAGACGGGGTGTCGATTCTGGCTCCCGGTTTCGCAAGCCAAAAGTCGCGGCTTATTGGCTGACCGGAGTTGGAGTTCGTTGCCGGTGCAGTTCGGCGAGAAACGCTTCTTCCTCGAGCGTGTTGCCGGTGCGCAGCAATTCCAACAGTGGATCCTCGGCGTCCGTTTCCGTGGTGCTCTTGGGGTCCAAGTCGACGGAGTTTGCGACCAGAGATCGAGGCGACGTTTCGAGCTGCGGATCAGCGCCGGGCTGGCCTGTCAGGAACGCAATAAACTCACCTACGCTCTTGCGCTGCTCTTCGGTGCGGGCAGGGAATTCAATCCCCATGCCATGCTGAGGATGCATAACCCGGACCAAACCTTCGGTGTGAATTTCCATTCCCGCCGCGCGCAGGCAAAGGTCAACGGTAGAAGATTGAGGAAAGGGAGATTCGGTTTGCACGTAACAGCCACCCAGACTCAGGTCGGTCAGTTTGCAGGGGCTGACCTCATCCGGTTCTTCGGGCAATGCCTCGTGCGCCCGCGCGCCCAACCATTCACTCATGCTCTCGCGGGTCGGAACATCCATTTCGAGAAAGCGCAAGCCGGTTTGACCGTTGGCGGTGCTCCACGCAACTTCCGCCGAGCCTTCAATGACGCCAGGGCAGTCGGGCAGTTCGAAAGAAACGTGGGTTACGGTCGTCGCGGGCAGCGGCTTCGCCGCCAGCACGTCCATGCCACCCATGCTCAAGTCGAGCAAGATGCCTTCAACGGGAGTCGCGCCGCTAACGGTCAGCGAAATCGGCGCCTGAACGGCGATCCGCGCCGATTGCCGCCTTTCGCGACGCAGCAGCGCCGTGGTAGCTCGAAAGGTATTTTGGGCCTGCTCGTTAGCGATAGGCTTGGTCAGGATGAAATGTGCGCCGGCGCCGAGAATGGAGCGAATCTTGGATGCGTCAGGCAGCAGAGCAACGGTCACCGGCGGATTGCGGTCGGCACTGGCAAGACCTCGGCAGCCCTCGAGCAGCTGCGATGCCGCATCGGGGTCGTCGAAGTCGACAATGACTAGATCGAAACGCTCCTCCGCCAGCCGCGACAAGGCGACGTCGGCCGCGTTCGAGCGATCCACGGCAACCCCAAACTGCACCAGAACCTGAATCAGCGTTTCCGCCGTCAGGTCGTCTTTTGACATCAGGAGTGTCTGCAATATCATGACGCCTCGCGCTTCTGCGGTCCCGCCTCTACGGCCACCGTGGAGTTACGCTGCGCCCTGGTTTGCCGGCGGCGGGCGTGGATTGAGCGCTCGCCTTGGCTGCCATCGCGTTCGAGTTCTCGTCCTCGACTTCCGCCAACACCGCGCTATCATCCTCGTTGTCGGTTTCGGCGAGCAAGGGCGCAACTTCGCGAAGCTTTTCCGCTGCCTGTTGGAGCATTTCGATCTGTTTCCCGAGCTGCGTGTACTGCGCCTGCTTGCGGCGCAAAACCTCATGGATATCTTTCATACTTCCCCCTCCGGTGACTCTAGGTTTGTACCAACGTAAGGTCAACGCCAAAGCCATTCTTGACCGTTACGGCGGTAACACGGCAGCCGGGAACGAGGTTCAGGTCAGGATTTGGATACGAGCTGGACTTCGGGAGGTTGATTTGTAAGGTGTGAAGGGCAACTTGAGCGGCGCCGCTCTCCCGCCGGCCATCAGGGCGAGAATCAAAAGCCCCGCCTTGCGGCGGGGCCATGAGTTGAGTGTTCTGGGCGAACTAAAGCTTTAAGTTAGCGACCGATCAGTTTGCGACGGAACATCCCAGCGATACCAACCAACCCCGTGCCAAGAAGACCCAGAGTTCCGGGTTCCGGGACGGCGAGCTGCGTGGTGCCCATGTTGATGTGTCCGATGCCAGCGGCCAATTGTCCCTTGGAGCTATAGATCTCCTGGGTGGTGGTTCCATTGACCATGCGGCCGTTCCAGAGTGTGCCGGAGATGTCGCCGCTCAGTGAGTAGAACACCTTCGCACCCTGCTGCCCGGTCATGGTCCAAGTGATCGGACCGGTAAAGCTGCCGGTGAACAGAGCCACTGGGCTGGTACCAGATCCGGTCAAAGCCTTGGCCCATTTGCCAACGCCGATTACGTCAAAGGACGATCCAGTGGAGGAAAACGTGCCGCCAGTCGCGACCGAACCGCTCAACAGAACGCCCGTCGAGTAGTTGACATAACCTAAGGATTGTCCCTTAGCAGCCGCGATGTTGTTGTATTGAACCAGTTCCGACTCATGCGAACTGATGGTACTCGAACCGATGCCCCCGGACGTGATGGCAATCGATCCGAACTGATTAATGATCGTGATTCCGTCCGCCCAAGCGGCCATCGGCAACGCCAATGCCAGTATTGCTAGAACTACCACTCGCCTCATGTCAATTCCTCCCAATTTCTTTTCCCCGAATTTGCCTCAGATTTTTAGTCTAAGGCGTAAGGTCGCCTGCTCTGTTAAGTGCATTTGTCGTTCCAAAGCTTTAAATCTTCCTTTATGTTTATTTATCAACAGTTTAAAGAGATTTTTTGGATCCGTCTTTAAACTCGGAATGCAAACTGATGCACACTTGGCAACAATTCACTTTCCTTCACAACCCCCAGTCGCTCCGTCCGCAGTCAATACGATTTGACGGCGAAATACAACTACTGGGGTTGGAATCGGCAGGGAAGATCTCACGCTGAAAAGAAAAACCTTAATCACCGGAGATCCGTTTCCAGAACCTGGTGCAACCGTTAGTAACCAGTCGCAAGGTTACCGATGGTAGCACAGAGGTTGCGTTTGGCAAGTGGCACTTTCGTGCTATTTCATATCCCCCAAGAGTGGGATACCGAACCGGAGACTCTTGTCATAATCTTCTAGACCGAGCAGTTCCGGGGGAGGGCTGTTCGAGCGTCCCGAGATCTTTGGATCCGGGGCGCTTTTTATTTTCGGCAAGGATTTATTGGCGAGCGTCTCTGACCGACGACACTTTTTGACTGTTACCTGAGGTCATACTGCGATAAGCAGCGTCCAGGATGATTTGGTTCTGCCATCCATCCTCGCCCGACGCTGGAAATGTTTCGCCGGACTCGAGGGCGCCAGCAAAGCTATCGACCTGCCGAGCGTAAGCGATTTGATTCGAAACGGTCTCCTCGGCGACACGCTTGCCATCCCGCCACAACTCCAGCGTGACCGGCTGTTCCACATTGAGAGCATCGTCGGCGCGGAGCACGCCAGCATCCCCGACGATCTCCAAAGGCGTGCGATATTGCGCCCGCGTGGAAACGAGCACCGTAGCCAGCGTGCCGCGCTCAAACTCAAGGGACACGGACGCTGCCGCTTCCACGTCGCCAGATCGTTCATCCGACCGGGCCAAAGCGCTCACCACTCGCGGCTCATCCTGCAAGATGTAACGCAAGGCGTCGATGCAGTGCACGCCCACATCCGCGACCGGCCCTCCTCCGGCGATCGCCCGGTTATAGAGCCATGTGCGGGGATGGCCGGAGCCGGGATAGGAGAACTCCGCCCGCGCGAAAATGGGACGGCCAATGTCGCCGGCGGCAACGCGAGCGCGAAATCGAGCCGTGCTTTCTTCAAAGCGAAACACCTGGGCGACTCCCAACAAGACGCCAGCGTGGCGCGCCGCTTCGACCATCTGGCGGCATTCGTCTGCATTCATGCCCATAGGTTTTTCGCACAATACCGGTTTGCCGGCAGCGACCGTCGTCAGCACATCCCGCAGATGGCAGGCGTTAGGAGTCGTGACCAGAACCGCATCAACTTCGGGGCAGCGGCAGAGTTCTTCGGTGGAAGCAAAGACGTGGGGAATTGCGAAACGAGCGGCGGCTTCGCGGGCTTTATCCGCGTCACGCCGCGAGAGCGCGACCACCGTACAATTTCGGGCGAGGGCGAAACCCGGCATCAGCCGCCGCACGGCGTGCAATCCGAAACCGGCAATGCCAAAACGAATCATAAGAGACAGCTCTAGCGTCCGCTCTTGGGTGTCAGATTTTAGGTCTCAGGAAAATCAGCGACTTTTTGCACCTCTGATTTTTCAAGACCTAACACCTGAGACTTGACACCGGAGAGTTTCGGCGCAACTCGGCGAGCAGCGCAGGGTCAATATTGCCTCCGCTGATCACAGCGACGTTGATCTTCGTGGCAGGCAGCTCTCGGGCGTGGAAAAGAAACGCCGCCGGAGCAACCGCGCCGCTCGGCTCAGACAACGTCTGCGCGTTGGTGCTGAGGACACGCGTGGCCTCGCGAATCTCCTCTTCGGTCACACTGACGATGTCATCGACATAAGCGTGGATATGTTCAAAATTGATTGCGCCGATGCTCTGAGTGCGCAGGCCGTCGGCCAGCGTCTCGGAAACCTGGTCCGCAGGGAACGAGACAATGTGGCCAGCGCGCAAGCTGGCCCTGGCATCGGAGGCTAGTTCGGGCTCCGCGCCAATGATTTTAATTTTGGGATTGGTGAGTTTGATCGCTGCCGCAACTCCGCTGATTAGCCCGCCTCCGCCGACCGGCACGATCACAGTTTCAACCGAAGGAAGATCTTCGAGAATTTCCAGCCCCACCGTTCCTTGCCCGGCGACGATCTTTTCGTCGTTATAGGGGGGCACGATGAGATATCCGTGCTCAGCCGCCAGCGCCTCGGCGCGCAGCCGCCGCTCTTCGCTGCCCGGACCCACGATAACGATCTCAGCCCCCAGCGCGGCGGTTGCGTCCAGCTTGTTCTTGGGAGCATTGCGCGGCATGACGATAACCGCCTTAACACCGAGCGACCGAGCCGCATACGCCACGCCCTGCGCGTGATTTCCGCTGGAATAGGAAATCACTCCGCGGCCGCGATCGTCTTTGCTCAAAGAAGCAACCTTGTTGTAAGCGCCGCGCAGTTTGAAAGCGCCGATGGGCTGCAGGTTCTCCAGCTTAAGAAAGAGTTTGCGATCGTCCGCTCGATTCGTTCTGTCACTCGTCCATTCGAACAGAGGCGTGTGGAAACAGACGCCCCTAAGCCGCGCCTGAGCGGCGCGAATGTCGTGTAGGGTGACCATATTTTGTTTCTGCCGTTTAAGCGTGCCTTGTCCGAGCGTTTTTTGCAAGGGTCATGCGTTCCCATCATGATGTTAATGTATTGACATCATGATGCCTAGCAATGTAGCATCACAACATGCGAACCACGCTTTCTTTGGATGACGATGTGGCACGGCTTCTCGAGAAGGAGAGCCGCAAGTCCGGCGCCTCGTTCAAAGAAGTGGTCAACCGCTTCCTTAGACTCGGCCTGATGGCCGCCAATCGGCCGCCGCGCAAGCCTTTCGTAGTCGCACCCCGAAAATTGGGATTACCGGCCGGCCTTAACTATGACAATGTCGCGCAATTGCTCGATGAACTCGAAGGTCCAGATCACCGGTGATCGTCCTCGACGCGAATATTCTCCTCTACGCCTATGACAGTGCGTCGCCCCAACATGCAAAGGCCCGGGCGTGGATTGAGCGCGTATTCTCGGGAACGGATTCGATCGGGCTGCCGGGGCAAACGATCGGGGCATTCCTGCGCATTATGACCAATGTCGGACGGCCTGGGGATCGGTTTAGCCTTACCGAAGCCGTCCAGATTGTGGACCGTTGGCTGGAACAACCGAACCTCCGCTTGCTCCTGCCCGGAGACGATCACTGGGTATTCCTTCGGCAGATGATCGTTGAAGGGCAGGCTTCGGGCCCGCTCCTTAGCGATGCCCAACTGGCCGCCGTGACCATCGAATATGGCGGAGTGCTGCACACCACTGACCGCGACTTCGCGCGGTTTCCGGGGCTGAGGTGGAGGAACCCGCTGAGCTAGACGAGCTCAGAATCAAATCTCCAAAATCACTGGCATAATCAGCGGCCGCCGCTGTGTCTGGCGCGAGATATATCTTTTTAAATCCGTACGAATTTTCTCTTTGATCACGCCGTAGTCCGCTTTCTCTTCCGCGCTCGAGGCATCGAGCGTCTCCATGACGATCTCGCGCGCGCGCTCGATCACTCCGTTTTCGCCGGGGGCAAATCCGCGGGTTACAATCTCGGGCGACGTTTCGACTCGTCCGGTCAACTTGTTGATGGCGATGATCGGCATGACGAAGCCGTCTTCGCTGAGATGGCGGCGGTCTTTGATGACAAGATCTTCGACCACGTCGGCGCGTGATCCCGAATCGATGCAGACGCGGCCTACATTGACGCGTCCCGCTTTGCGCGCCCCCAGCTCGTCGATCTCAAGTATGTCTCCGCTTTCAATCAGCATCACGCTGCCGACGGATCCGTGCATCGATCCGGCAAGCTCCGCATGCAACTTGAGCTGCCGGTATTCGCCATGAATAGGCACGAAATATTTCGGCCGCACCAGGTTGATGATCAGCTTCAATTCTTCCTGGCTGGCGTGTCCGCTGACGTGTATCGGAGGGTATGAGCCATCGTCATAGATGACGAATGCCTCGCGGCGGAATAAGTGATCCACCATGCGGTAAATGCCTTTTTCGTTGCCCGGAATGATGCGTGACGAGAGCACGACGGTGTCGCCTTTTTCGATTTTGGCGTGCTTATGATTGTCAACCGCCGCGCGCGATAACGCCGACATCGGCTCACCCTGCGTTCCGCTGATCAGCACGCAAACTTTTTCCGGTGGAAAATTCTTCATCTCCCCGGGGTGAATCATCATGCCTTCGGGAATTTGTACATAACCCAGGTCTTCCGCGATCTCGGAAGAATTCTCCATCGAGCGGCCAATGAAACAAATCTTGCGCCCATGCTCCCGCGCCATGTCGACCGTCAGCTTGATGCGATGGATTGACGACGAGAAGCAGGAGACGAAGAGGCGCCGCTTGGTGCGGACAAACACCTCTTCAAACTTACGCCGCACTGCGCGCTCGCTTGGCGTGTAGCCTTTGCGCTCGACATTGGTTGAGTCCTGCAAGAGGGCTAGCACTCCGTCTTTGCCATACTCCGCGAAGCCGTGCAGATCAAAAAGACGGTTGTCGGTGGGCGTCGGATCGACCTTGAAATCGCCAGTATGCAGCACCACGCCGAGCGGGGTGTGAATGGCGAGCGCAACACAATCGACCAAACTGTGCGTCACCTGCAAGGGATGAATGGTGAACGGACCAACCTTGAAGCGCTCGCCCGGCCGGATTTCGCGCAGGTCGGAGCTATCGAGAAGCTGGTGTTCGTCGAGCTTGTCTTCAACGTAAGCCAGCGTGAACTCGGTGCCCCAGACCGGGACGTTCAGTTCGCTGAGAATCCACGGGAGCCCGCCAATGTGGTCTTCGTGGCCATGGGTAAGCACGATGCCGCGGACGTGCTTGCGATTTTCGAGCAGGTAAGAAATGTCAGGCACGACAATGTCAACGCCCAATAATTCGGCTTCCGGAAACATGAGCCCGGCATCAACCACGACGATGTCATCGCCGAATCTTATGGCCATGCAGTTCATACCGAACTCGCCCAGCCCGCCCAGCGGAACTATATGCAGTTTTCCTGTTGCCATTGTTAACGTCGATGCTAGCACAGCGGGTTGTCGTTGCAGCCAGATCGACAGCCAGTGACCACGAATCCACGACCCAAAAAGGGAACAAGGGCGTGCGCAGGCCGAAGGCTCGAGAGATTTCGTTCGCGCTACTTTAAGTGTTGTTCGTTGTTAAAGAGCGCCGCTGATACACTCATACTTAATGGCCGACGCGAGTAAAGACGAAAAACCATCATGGCTGCGCCGCCGTGTGGAAGGCGCGATCCGCGGCGGTCTGACTCGCACCTACGAGACCATCAGAGTCGATCCGGCACGTTTCCTGATGCAGCTGCGCGTGGCGCACGGCCTGCCCCTCGCCACTTTTCATGGCGTCTACACGCTGCCGATCGAACGCCTCGACGACGTGGCCGAGTCGGTAATCCGCGGCGCTATGAAGATGGCGGCGGCCGAGGGAGCCGGCTTCGGGCTCGGCGGCATCCTCACCATCGTGCCCGACCTCGGCATCCTCTCTGCCATCACCATGCGCACGATTCAGAAGCTCAGCCTGATCTACGGATTCGAGTTGAACACCGACAACGAAATCGCCGAGCTGTGGATTGCCGCCGCCAGCGCCGCCGGGGTCGACATCAGCCGGGAGTTGCTGGAAAAAGAAGTGGTCAATCGCTTCGTGCCGCGAGTCATCCAGCGCATCGCCGCCAGAGCGGGCGCCGAAGTTACGGAAAAGTGGATGGGACGCCTGATTCCTTTTGCCAGTTCAGCCATCGGATGCGCGCTGAACTATTATTTCGTGCGCGCCTGGGGCCGGCGGGCGCGCACGCATTTCCGCAAGAAGCATCTCGCAGCGCGAGCGCGTCTGGCGGCTGAACCGGGGCAGCCCCCGGTTGCGCCTTCGCAAACATTGCCTTCGTGATCTGGTTGTCGCAACCGGCGCGCGTCGCGCGGACACTCACAGAGGTTGATGCATAACTAGCGTTTGAAAACCTTCCACTGGTCACGATCAGCCGGTAGCGCCGATGAAGGCGCTGGCTTTGCTATCCACCTTGCCGAGCGCCGACATGGTACTGCCCACCTCGGATGGATGCGAGATTCGCCTACGTCGGATCACCGAACCCGCGACTGAACAGAAATCCTTGCCACATCAAGTCGGCCTGGAGCTACCTGAGCGTTTTCAGCTCAATCGCAAATGTAGTGTAGACCCGGCGGTTGCCTAAACTGATTCTGAACGGGTTAAATGATTTTTTGATCATTCCGTGACCAAGTTCGGCTCGAGGTTTTCATACTGAGCCTGTCTTCCGGGGTTGGGTACAGAGGAATCCAAACGGGGCATATTCTGTTCAACCCCAGAAAATTTAGTTGTCAGAGAAATGCAAAAAGATTCTCATGCACAGCCGCAGGTGGCCGGCGTGTTCTTATCGCAACCACTCTTCCAATTCAACGCCCCGTTCGGTTTTCTCGTCGCGATACTTCACGATAACGGGCGTGTAGAGCGAAAGATTCCAGTCGTCGGATTTGCCTGCGCCTTTTTTTATCGCGCGCGAGCCGGGGACGACGACCGCATTTTCTGGCACCTCTAGCGGTTGCTCGGCCGATGCGCGATAAATTTCGCCGCGCACCAGATCGTAAAGGGGAGTGGATCGGGTCAGGATCGTGCCTGCTCCCAACACCGCTCGAGCGCGGACCAGCGTGCCTTCATACACGCCGCAATTTCCGCCAATCATCACGTCGTCTTCAATAACCACCGGCGCAGCGTTGATCGGTTCGAGCACACCTCCGACCTGCGCTGCCGCGCTCAGATGCACACGTTTGCCGACTTGCGCGCAGGAGCCGACGAGCGCATGCGAGTCGATCATTGATCCCTCGTCCACATAAGCGCCGACGTTAATAAACATTGGAGGCATGCAGATGACCGACGGCGCAACATAAGCGCCTTCGCGAATGGAAGAGCCTCCGGGCACCAGGCGAACGCCATCGGCAAGTGTGAGCCGGCGGGCAGGGAAGGTGTCTTTGTCGATAAACGAGAGCACGTCGCCATCCGGCATTTCGGTGAGTTCACCGAGTCGAAAGCCAAGCAGGATGCCCTGTTTCACCCAGGCATTGACGGTCCAGCGTCCGTTGATTCTCTCGGCGGCGCGAATCTCGCCGCGAGTCAGAGCGGCGCGAAAGTCGAGAAAGGTCTGGCGCGCTTCCTTGCGATTGCTGATATGTTCGCGATTAATCAGGGATTCAACGGAAGACTTTAACGGGAGTAGAGAATCTGCCATAGTTGTTTGACATTTTCGCCCTCCCGGCAAACAGCAGGTCCTTTGCTGCGCTCAGGATGGCAAATTCTATTGGTTTCCGTGCGTCGCGGCGCACGGTTAGCGGCTAATTGCTAAGTGCCAGTGGCCGCTCTTACGCCACGCACTTGCATTCGCTGCGGATCAGCACTCCTGGCATCTGGTGCGTTGCCTCGCGCGCCTCGGCAATGTTGCCGTAAGGTCCGTGCCAGCGCGAATGGTTGGGATCGTGCCCAGACGGCCGCCCTTTGCCGGAGCTGCATTGCCCGCAAGATGCGCGATGCAGCATTGCTTTATGCGGGCCTGCCGCCCAATTCTCGTAAACATAGAATTCCGTGGCTGCCGCGGGAGGAGCCGCCAGTCGAACGATTACTCCAGCGTCGGTAGCGATCTTTTGCAGTTTCGAGCGCGTGTCGCGGCGCATGGGTAACAAGGGAAGACGGTAAACCTCTTCGATCTTGCCCATCATTGCCAGCACAGCCTTCACCGGCAGCGGGCTCGACTCGATGAAGTTCGCTGTCATGAGCGGAAAATATTTGCGGTGGAGCGTGCGCGCTGCGGGCCAGTCGTTGTTCAAGGCAGCGCGTGTCATCTCCGCCATCTCGCGCGGAATTTCATTCGAAGCAACCGAAATCACACCGACTCCGCCGAGCGCCATCACCGGCAAAGTGACAGCGTCGTCGCCGGACAACACCATGAAGTGCTCAGGTACCACATGCAAAACCTCGGCAATCTGCGTCATGTTGCCGCTGGCCTCCTTCACGCCGACGATATTTGCAACCTCGCACAGGCGCGCCAGCGTTGCCGGTTCGAGATTGGCAGAGGTTCGTCCGGGAACGTTATAAAGAATAATCGGTTTGTCGACCGCTTCGGCGATGGCGCGAAAATGCCGGTATTGCCCCTCCTGCGTCGGCTTGTTGTAGTAAGGCGAAGCGGTAAGAATCGCATCGACGCCCGGCCGCGCTGCCACGTCTTTCGCTTTTGCAACTGCCTCCTGCGTCGAGTTGGAAGTCGCGCCCGCGACGATCGGTACGCGTCCCGCGGCGACCTCGATGGTCAAGTCGATCACTCGCAGCCACTCATCATGATTGAGCGTCGGCGTCTCGCCGGTAGTGCCGCAGGGAACGAGAAAATCGATGCCCGATTCAACCTGCCACGCGACCAGATTGCGCAGCGCATTTTCGTCAACCGCACCGTCCTGGGAGAACGGCGTAACCAGAGCCGTACCACAACCTCGCAATTGCATGTGCTTAGAATAACGCTAATCGCAGGCGCTTGCATGGCTCGGGTATTTACTAGAGTTCCCTCAGAATTGCGGCGAGCGCCCGCTCCCTGCCGAGCTTTCCTCGGCTGGACGGTCGAGGCGTGCGTCCCTCCGCGAGTTCAGCGAATGCCCACCTCGGAGCTGCACTTACAGCTCCCGCCAGACGTTGCGGAACTCGTAGAAACCGGTTTTCCCCGCCAGCCATTCCGCGGCGCGCACGGCGCCTTCCGCGAATCCCTGGCGGGACTTGGCATCGTGGCAGAGGTAGATGCGATCGCTGACGGAATTGAAGACCAGTTCGTGCAGGCCGACCGCGTCGCCTTCGCGAAAAGAGACAATTTCCAACTCCTGTCCCCCCGCGTCGCGCACAATTTTCTGGATCGTGATCGCCGTGCCTGAGGGAGCGTCTTTTTTCTGCGCGTGATGACGCTCGAATATCTGACCCGAGTAATCGAATTTCAGAGCGCATCCGGCGGCGGCCGCAATCTCGAAGAACAGACTGACGCCGATGGACAAATTCGATCCGTAGAGGAAGCCGGTTTGGGCCGAGAGGACCATCTCGCGCAGGCGAGGTATTTGGTCATACCAGCCGGTAGTTCCAACCACCAGATTTGTCTTTGCTCGGATACAGGCCTCGGCATTGGCCAGCGCGGCGGCGGGAGTGGTGAAATCGATCACCGCGTCGGTCCCGGTGAGCGCGTCGGCAGTGAGCGCGCGGCCGCCGGCATTGTCAGCCGACGATAGGCTGCGGACATGATGCCGCCGAGCGCGCGCGACTTCGGCCACCATCGACCCCGTCTTTCCGCGTCCAAGAATCAGGAGGTTCATGATGAGATCTTAAACCGCAGAGTTCGCCGAGTTCGCCGAGAAAATTCCGTAAGAACCTTTGTTTATGGCGCCGGTTGTTTTTCTCAGCGCTCTCCGCGTCCGCTGCGGTGCGATGGCACTAAGCAAACACTTCCGGATCCACTTCCGCGAAAAATGCGCGATGCAAACGCCGCACCACCTCGGCCGCGTCGTCCTCTTCGATTACGAAAGTCAGATTAATTTCCGACGCGCCTTGCGAGATCATGCGAATCTTTACATTCTCAAGGATGCCGAACACCTTGGCGGCGATTCCAGGTGTCTCCCGTAAATTTTCGCCTACCAGGCAAACAATCGCTTTTCGCCCTTCATACTTGACGTCGGCGATCTTGGCTAGATCGGCAGCGAGCGCCGGAATTGCTTCGTTCGTCTCGGCGGTTACGGACACACTCACCTCCGAGGTAGAAACCACGTCCACGGCCACGTTGTGCTGATCGAAGGCCTCAAAGATCGACTTCAAATATCCATGTACGAGCAGGCGGCGCGGCGAGGCGACCTCGACCAGCGTGATCTTTTTCTTGAGCGCGATGGCTTTGAAAATATTCGAACATCGCGGGGCGCGCGCAGTAATCTTGGTCCCTTCACAGGTTGGATTCATCGAGTTCAAAACAAACACCGGAATATTTTGCTGGACGGCGGGCAGCACAGTTGCCGGATGCAGAACTTTGGCGCCGAAGTATGCCAGCTCGGCGGCTTCATCAAAGCTGATGACTTTGATCCGCCGTGCCTCGGGAGTCAATCGCGGGTCGGTGGTCATCATGCCATCGACGTCGGTCCATATCTCTATCCGCTCAGCATTCAGCGCCGCGCCAAAAATCGCGGCGGAGAAATCCGATCCTCCGCGGCCAATGGTGGTTGTGATGCCACTGCGATTTGCGCCTATGAATCCGCCCATCACGGGAACTTTGCCGGAGTCGACGAGAGGCTGCACTCGCTTGCGAAGACGGTCATTCGTTTCATCAAACTGCGGAACCGCGCGCGTATAACTGCTGTCAGTGAGCAGGCACTGGCGCGAGTCGACGTGCACCCCCGGCAATCCGCGCGCAATAAAAGCGGCAGCGACAATTTTGCTCGAAAGCACTTCGCCGAACGAGGCCACGTAGTCGTACGTGCGCGGAGTAATTTCGCCGACCGCGCCAATGCCACGCAGCAATTCATCGAGGTCTTCGAAATCGGCGCCGAGATCGCCATGAAATTCCGTAAACAGCGCGGTGCCTAGCAGTTCGCCGGCAGTATCATAATGCCGCTCGCGCAGGGTGCGCGCCATCTTGAGGGCAGTCTTGCGATCGCCGCTGCCCGCGGCCCGGCCCATGGCCAGGAGGGAATCGGTCACCTTCGCCATCGCGCTAACGACAACCACGGGACGGTCCGCCAGCCTGCCTTGTACGATCTGCGCCACGCGGTCGATCGCTTTCGCGTCCTGCACCGATGTCCCGCCAAATTTCATCACGATCATGGGCGGGGGTGCTCCTTGCAGCCGGCAGAAAATTCACCACCGAGGCCCGGGGACACGGAGGAAAACTGCACCATGGAATTTGGGCACGCATGATTCGGGCCCGCTCCGTGACTCCGCGCCTCGGTGCTGGATTCTCTCTTCACCCGAGGTATCCCTTGGCCTTGAGCCACTCCGCATTCAGCAACGCAGCCCCCGCCGCGCCGCGAATTGTGTTGTGCGACAGCACGGTAAATTTCCAATCGAGCACGTTGCATTTGCGCAGCCGCCCAACCGCGGTGGTCATGCCTGCGCCCAGGTCAACGTCAAAGCGGGGTTGCGGACGATCCGGCGCCGTCATATACACAACAGGCCGATCGGGAGCGCTGGGCAGACGCAGTTGTTGCGGCTCGCCGCGAAAATCATCCCACGCCGCGATGATCTGTTCGGCGGTAGCTTTTTTCTTCAACCGCACCGCGACCGATTCGGTATGACCATCTTCTACCGCGACGCGATTGCACTGTGCGCTCATGGCGAACGGAGCGGGTTCGACCTGCGCTCCCTTTAAAACGCCCAAAAGTTTCTGCGTCTCCTCTTCCATCTTTTCTTCTTCGTTCTTGATGTAGGGAATCACGTTGCCCAAAATGTCGAGCGAAGCCACGCCGGGATATCCCGCGCCGCTTACTGCTTGCATGGTTACCGCCATCACGGCCTCAAGCGTGAACGCGCGATGCAAAGGAGCGAGCGCCAGCACCAATCCCATGGCCGAGCAGTTGGAATTGGTGACCACGAACCCTCCCGACCGTCCGCGCCACAATTGTTTATCGATCAGGCGAATATGATCGCCGTTGACCTCCGGGATCACCAGCGGAACGTCAGACTGCATGCGCAAGGCGCTCGAATTCGAAACCACGGCACAGCCGGCATCGGCAAACTGTGGTTCAAGTTCGCCCGCGATTGCAGCGTCGAGCGCGGCGAAAATAAGTTTGGGTGCGCCGTCAGGCTTGGCCGGCGAAACCGTCATCTTCGCCACATTGGCGGGAATCGCGCTTTTCAGCCGCCAGCGCGCCGCTTCGGCGTAAGGACGCCCCTCGGAGCGGTCAGACGCCGCCAGCCACGACACTTCGAACCATGGGTGATGCTCGAGCATTTGGATAAATCTCTGCCCGACGATGCCGGTGGCACCGAGAATTCCTACAGCAAGTCTGGTGGACATGGTGAACTGTGATTTTATACTAGCGAGTTTTCACACGGGAATGTTCAGTAAGGGGAGTGGGTTAGAAAGGCGCTTCGCTGCCTAGCTTCGACCTTTGCCCAGCTCTTGCGGAAACGAGTACTCGTTGAGCGGGCCGAATTTTCTCTTTTCCGCATAGATCCGCCAGCGGCGCCACACAATGCGCAAACTCGCCATCACGGGGATCGACAGATAGACGCCCAGGATGCCTGCGATTTCTCCGCCCGCGAGAATGCCAAACAGAGCTGCAAGGGGATGCAATTCCACGCTAACGCCCATGACACGCGGAGAAATTACGTAGTCCTGGATCAAGCGCCAGGCCAGCAAAAACAGCAGTAGGAATGCCCAGTGCTGATATCCCGCCAAAACCGCGACGACCATCATGGCCGTACCCGCCAGCAGTGGGCCCGCGAGCGGAACAAACTCGAGCGCGCCGCCTGCGGTGCCGAGCATCAGTGCATAAGGCACGCGCATCAATCCGAGTATCGAAACATAGGCCAGCAAGGAGAACGCCGCCAAAGTCAACTGCGCGCGAATGAACTGCGCCAGCATCTGATTCAGATCTTGAAACACATCCTGCAAGAACTCACGCTGCGTGCGCGATTGCACCAGCGCCAGCAATACTTCGTGAAAGTTGCCGCCATCGCGCAGGAAAAAAATCGCCAAAATGGGCACGAGAAAAAGCACCCACACTTGCTGCGCGGCCTCGGCCGCTCGAATCCCGATGCGCTGCGCCAGCGCCGCCAAGTCTCCGCGGCGACTAATCAAAAAGTCGCGTATGCGTTTCTGGGTAGCATCGCTCCAGCCGTGCTCGTTCCCGATCTTTTCGGCAAGCTGATCGATCTGGCCCGAGAGCTGGCCCATGCTGGCCTTGTCGACAAGTCCGGGCAGCGACTCGCCCAGGCGCGAGCTTTGCCGCGCAATCCTCGGTCCTACGAGCAGCCCGAACACGGCCAGTCCCACAACCAGCAGAAAGTAAATGATCGCGATCGCCCACACCCTGCTCCGCACCAGCTTTTCCAATCGCCCCACGGCGGGATTAATAAGGTAAGCAAAAAAAATGGCGAACAAGAAGACAATCAACGTCCGTCGCGCGGCGTACAAAAAACCCAACCCCAGGGCGAACAGCAGAGCCGTCAGCAGTACACGCGAGGTGCGTGAGTCAAGAATCGTCAAGGGGCTATTTCAACCGGTCTGGCCCGAACGCGATCATCCCTAAGTTTTTCGGCGCCGCTACTATCGTACATCTGCAATTGAGCCATCCCATTGCCAAAAGGGCTGACCGTGAGCGAGCGCTGGCGTCCCGCTAGTCGCGTACCACTTCGGTATTTTCACCCACGATCGTCATCCGCATCGCCTTGAACTGATCGTCGAGCCAAAGCTGCCACGTTCCCGACTCATTCTTGAGTTCGAGCTTGAGCAGATCCTGTGGTCCGCCCTTCAGATTGACTTTCTCCCGGCCTAGAAATTCGACACTCATCGCCGCCGAGGCATGCTGGTGCGGATTTAACGTCCCCATTTGCATGCGCTGTTTCAGCGGACACTGCAGTTGCCCCTTGACCTGTTTGCAGCTTGCTCCCAGATATCTCCACGCCAGCACTTCGCGATGAATGAAGAAATAGTCGTCGAGAATCATGGTCGACGGCGGCAACAGGTAGGGCTGTTCGTGTTCTTTGTCGGTCGCTCCGGTGCTCCATCTCTGATTCAAGAAATCTTCGTTGGACAGCACCACCGATTGCGCCTGCTCCGGGCTCACTTCTTTCCACTCGTAACGATGCATATCGCCTGCCGCGGTTAGCTGCAGCTCAGAAGTTTGCACGTCCGGCGGAGTGTTTTCCGACTTGAACTCAGAGTGAATCACGCTGCCGGCATTGGTTTGATAAATCGAAAACGTCTCCGTTCCCACACGATGGCCATTTTGGTAGACGCTGAAAGAGCCAGAATCGACGTCCTTCCCCTCATGGTCCTTGTCCTTATCTCCATCTCGCGGCATGGGAGCGGCGCTCGCCAGCGTGCCGAGGGCTGCGATCGACCCAAGCAGCGCGATTATCATGATGACGAAAACGAGCAACCGACCATACGACTTCACTGTGCTTCTCCTGTTCGAGAGTTAGTGGAGGGCATTTGAGACAAGCCGGCGTCCACGGCCCTCCCCCAAGATTGCAACTTACGCTCGATCTCGTCGCAAAGGGAGGCCGGATCCCTGCCGGAGGTTACAACAGTAACCGTCGCCTGACGATAGAAGGGCAAGCGATATTGGTAGAGTCGCGCAAACTCGATACGATCATTTCGCAAAGGCCGGTCTTTGGCCTGCTCCAGGCAGCGGTTCCACAGTTCGTCCAAAGGCGCCTCCAGAAATACAGATGGCCAGGAACGCAGCAGGTCGCGATTCTCCGCTTGCGCAAACGCCCCACCCCCCAAAGCAACCACGGTATTGCCGACGAACGATTCCGTCAGAGCGCGCAGCGCGTTGGTTTCGGCGAGCCGAAAGCCATGCTCTCCCCGGTCGCGAAAGATATCGGGTATGTTTTGACCCTCCCGCGTCTCAATTCTCGTATCCAAATCCACAAAATCCCAGCCCAGCCCGCGGGCCAATTCCTTGCCGAGGCTGCTCTTGCCCGATCCCATGAACCCCACCAGAAACACTGCGCGCACCGCCATGGCGCTCCCGGGCAGATTAAAGATAAAGGCGATCGCCTGGGGTGACATCTATCACCCAGGAATTCGCGCCCTTCGGTCCCCGTTCAATTTTGTTGATTCAGCGTTCTTAGCGCTGCTTGAGGCGGATTTTACCACTGAATGAACGGAGTACGACCTCCGATGCTGCCTGCCCGGAGTTGCCGACAAAGGAACGTCCTACTTCTTCGGAAAAGCGCGAGTGCTTCGGTTTGAGAGGAAAATCATGTTGCACCTTGCCGAGCACCGAGTGCGCTCTGAAACCAGCTGACACATCCACCGGTACCAGCGCTTCGATGTCACCGCTATGCGTCGTAAATCTGTAGTCGCCACCGGAACCGAAATCGCCGTCGTAGAAAATCTTGCCGCTGCCCGAATTCACCTGCACCAAAGGCCCTGTGACCGCCTTTAAATGGACGTCCCCACTGATCGAAGCCAGCTCCACGTGCCCGTTGCGAACTTCAGTTAGCGTGATCGATCCCCGCATGGTGCGAACGTGCACATGGCCGTTCTCCACATTGCGGATATTGACCGCCGCATCCGTGCCTTCGAGCGTCAAGTCGCCATGCATGTGCTCTACCGACAGCGGCCCGGTTGAAGAATGCAGGTTCAAGGTCGCATCAGCCGGGATCACCAGTTCATAATCCACCTGGCCCGTGGACTGTCCTGCGCCCTGCAACAGGTGCGAAGCGATTTCAATGCGATTACCAGTCTGCTGCTGGTCGACCTCTACGTCGCCCGACTTAAGCGTGGCGGTCACGATAACGGCGTTACTGCTGCCCGAGCGTACCGAGATCGCCCCGTACTGCGTATCCACGGAAATATTCGCATTGGGGCCGACCGTGTACCGATATTCCTTGATGTTTCCAGCGAACGCCGCCGCCGACAAACACGTCACCATAACCAGAGTTCGAACGCTCGGTTGGTGAAAATTCCGTGGCCGAAGAACCACCCTTTGGAGAATCGCCATAAAACGCCGCCCCTGCGGCCGGGAACGCCGGTCCGCCCCTTCTCCTACTGAATACGATCCAATGCGATCTGGTAAAGAAGTGCTTTCTGTTGATAAGCATCCATCAAATGCTGCCGCGCGTCCGCATCCCCCGGATTTTGATCCAAATAGGCCTGCGACTCGCGTATGTCCGCATTCACGGCCCGCAACTGGCTTTCATAGGTGGCCCGCATGGAAGGAGCGCGCGTCGATACCTCGCTCAGAAACTGCTGGTCGTCCGCGCTCGCTTCCGGTTCGACTGGAGACTTCCCGGCGGAAGACTTCGCAACTGATGCTATCTCATGCTCGCTCCCCGCCTTAGCCGCCTTGTGCTCACTAGTTGCGGTAGTCGTCGAAGTCGCTGCGGTCGAAGCGGGCGTCACCGAAGGCGGAGTGGTCGATGCGGGGACATTCGCTGAAATCTCAGAACCACCGGCCGCCACGGGAGACGACGCCGGAGCCTGCACTTTGGCCACCGGCGGAGCCGGCCTATGATTTACGACGTAGGCACCCGCCGCTATGAGCACGGCTGCGACCGGAGCCAGCCACCACGCGCTCCATCGTTGAAATCGGAATTGGGATTGAGATCTCGGAACCAGCGTTGGCCGGGCGGGAAGGGCCTGGAATTCGGGCACGCGGGATTCACCGTTAGCCGATTCCCGAATCACGCCTTCAGCGCGCAATTGCGCCGCGATCTGCGCCCATACGTGCGGACCCGGCTCTTCGTTGGCTGCCAATCGCGGAGCTTCGCTTGCGATCAAGTCCAGGTCTGACATCAGACCCGAGCACTCCGGGCAATTCCTTACGTGGTCATCAAATTCAGTATGAAATGCGCTCTCCGGAGCGCCGTCCAGCATCTCCGGCAGAACTCGCCGTACATCGGAACACGTCATAGCAACTCTCTCCCAAAATACTGCTACTACCACCTCATCCAGTGTTGGCCTTTTCGGCTCTCATGAACTTCAAATAGTCGCGCAGCTTCAATCGTGCCTTATGCAACTGCGACTTGCTATTGCCAATCGAGCACCCTACGATTTCCGCAATCTCGTTATGCTCGAAGCCTTCAATATCATGCAACACAAAAACCGTTTTATACCCGGGCGGCAGCTTGTCAATGGCCCGTTGCAGTTGTAAGCGATCGATCGATCCCGTCAGCTTCACATCCTGCGTGCCAAACTCTTTTCTCGGAGCTTCGTCGTCCGCTTCGAGCGTCTCTTCGAGCGATACCACGGGCAGCCCCTTTTTGCGCAGTTGCATCAGGACAACATTGACCGTCATGCGATGCAACCAGGTCGAGAAGGCCGATTCGCCGCGAAATGTTCCGATCTTGCGAAAGAGCTGAAGAAATGCTTCCTGGGCCAGATCTTCGGCGTGCGCGGGATTGGAGACCATGCGCAAACATAGTGAATACACACGTCGTTTGTGCAGGTGATACAGGACCTCGAAAGCACCTTCCTGGCCCTGTTTTGCCTGCTCAATCGCTTCTGCTTCTGTTATGCGTTGCTTGTGGTCGGTCAAGTCGCCTTTTCCGGCCGCTACCCGTTCAGATGCGGCTTCAAACTCTTTTCGTTGTACAAATTTGCCGAGCCTGTCGCGGAAGCGATCTCGACCAATTCCTTAGTCGCAAGAATACCAAAAACAGTAGCCTATTGGATGATCTATCCTGCCAAAACGCCCACTAACTAAGCAGCGCACATCACTTTCGTAACCGGTGTCGAGCGGACACTCCTGTCGACACTAACCCTTCGCTGTAATCGTCTCCAGCCCGTGGCCGTGCGGACCCGTTTCCCGAACCCGTAACAGGATCGCGAACGCCATCCCAACAAATCCGAGGACCGAGAAAATCCACATTCCCAGGCCGTAGCCTGCCGGGTTATCCAGGCCCGCGTGCGTATAGTCGTTCGCCTTGCCGATCAGCAGGTTCAAGATGAAAAAGCCAATCTGCTGGATCAGCGTCATCAAGGCGTAAGCTGTCCCCAGCCGGTTCTGATCGACGATATAAGCGACGGAAGGCCACATCACCGCCGGAATCAGCGAGAAGGCAATACCCATCATGCACACAGGCACATACAGCGAAATATTCGTGTATCCCATCATCAAATAGACGGGCATCAGCAGAATTGAGCCAAACATCATCAGAAACGCGCGCTTGCCGATTTTGTCGGCTAGCAGCCCAAACAGCGGCGTAGCAATCATGGCCGAAAGCGGCAGCAGGCCATTAAAGAATCCGGCCCGCTCGTGCGCCAATACTCGGATTGCGTCCGAGGCTGTAACTCCACCATGGACCGCCAAAATCTTGTTGGTAAATAGGTCGATGGCAAAGGTACGGAACGGAAAGATGGCCGAGTAGAAAGTGAAGCAGAGCCCAACTACGAACCAGTACGAGGGGTTGAACCGAAAAAATTCGATAAGAGCCTGCCAGATCTTGGCGGCAGCTTGCCGGAACGATAGTCCGCGGATGCGAAAGCTGTCCCCAAACTCGAGCTTGTCGATCGACCCCGCCTGTCCTAGTCGGTAGCGCCCTTCGGCCCGGTTTTCGAGCAGCCAGTAAACGATGGAGCAAACGACCGCCAGCACTCCTGCTCCGACCGCGATGAACAACGGCCCTTGCCAGCTGGGTTCGCCGTTCGGCCCCCGAGGATAGAAAGCTCGGTTGGCCCAGGTCGGAGAATTATCGGCCGCGACCGAAGCGAGGCGTGAAATTGTCAGGTTGATCCCAAAGGCGAAGCTCAGTTCTTTGCCCTTAAACCACTTTGCGAGCACCGTCGTGGCCGCGACGATCATGGATTCGGCGCCCAGCCCAAGCACAGTCCGACCGACGATCATTACGGCTGGCCGCCCCCTCGAAGCGGTCAACGCCGCACCGAGCAAGCAAAGTGCGGCAAAGAAAGTCATTGCCTTCTTGGTGCCAATCCGGTCGATGACAATGCCGCCGATGAGCAAGGTGGCGACGGCTGCCACGCTATAGGAAGAATTCAGCCATCCAAACGCGGTCGCCGAAAAGCCCAGCTTGTCGATGAAAATCCGCTCCAGCGGATTGATGCTGTCGTAGATGTAGTAATTCCCGCCCATTGCCATGGCGACGAACAGCAGCACCATCCAGCGATAAATCCGAGAAGGTTCCGGTCGAGCAGTCTCAGCCATGAACAGACGCATCCTCGGCGCATACGGGCGCCCGCATGATAGTCGTGGAGATGGTCAACCGCACGAAGATAGCAGATTGTTTGCGAGTTGCCGAACTGATGAAGAACCACCAGACCTTTACCAACCAAGGGCGCGAAGTATCACGAAGGGTTCGGCACCAGCTTCGCCTTCGTGAACCTGGGTGACCTTTGTAGTTAACGGTTTCGCAGATTTTCGATCTAACCGCTCGATGGCGCTTATCGGCTTCCGACTATACCGCGCACCGATTCGATGAGTTTGACCGGGTCGTAGCCAACCCCATCCTTAAAGACCGTCTCCACTTTCTCGATGTCCTCGATCTGCTTTGACGGATCGCCCTTGATCACCACCAGATCCGCCTGCTTGCCTGGCGCGATCGTGCCGACCCGGTCCAGCTCTCCCATGAATTGCGCTCCATTGGCGGTCGCAATGTGAATCGCTTCGAGCGGACTGAAACCGGCTTCGACCAGCAACTCCACTTCGCGCTGATCGCCGAAGCCGGCAATCACGCCGCCCATGCCGGTAGGATCAAGACCGGCCAGGAGCAACCCTCCCGCTTGCGAAAAAGCGTGTTCGAATTCCATTTCTTTCTTGAACGCCGCTGCCCATGGGGAGGAGTCTGAATGGTATCGCTGGCGGATCGCACTCGCGTCGCTCGCCCGCACCTTGTTATTGAGTACCGCGCTGCGGGCATCGGGCGCTAGAGCGTCGAGGATTCGCTGCTGAATCGTGGGCCGTCCCGGAACCGACATCTCGAATACCGGCAGCGTCGAAGTCACGGCGACATGCCGTTGAACAAGATCGACGATCATGTCGTGCACCGGCCCGGCGTTTGCATCCAACTTGGAAATCAAATCGTAGTCAGTTTTCTCCGGACACTCGCCGGGTTTTTTCCAGGGGTAGAACTCGGTGTCGACGAGCAAACCATGCTCGAGATCATCAATGCCTAACGAGGCCGCTTCGCGAAAGCCAACGGCGCAAAGGTGCCCAGTCACTTTCGCGCCGCGCTTGTGAGCCGCGTCAGCGGCTGCCTTCAGTTCAGCCGGAGTTATGAACATGTAGGCCTTGAAATTATCGACACCCTGATCCAGCCAGAAATTGACCGTTCGGGTCGCGTCATCGGGCCCCGAGAGCTGATGCATTTGCAGCGCCCAACTGCCGGCGCCCTCGAGATAAGGACCGGTGACGTGGATATGAGGCCCAGGCGTCTCGCCCTTATCGATCTGTTTTTTTAGCTCAAGATCGGTGTAGGGCTCGAGGGCTCCGGTGGTGCGGATCGTCGTAACGCCGGCGGCGAGGTATAAACGCGGAAAGCTGTATGCCATTTCTCCGAACACGCCATTGCCCATGGGATAAAACATGTGATCATGCATGCCGACGAGACCCGGCATCACGCTATACCCATGCAGGTCGAGCACCTGTGCATCCTTGGCTACTTTCGCGGATGAGGCGTCGGAAATGGATTCGATTTTTCCTCTCGCGATCACGATGGTCTGATCGTCGCCGGCCGCTGCACCCGTGCCATCGATTACTCGCACGTGAGTCAGCGCCACTACCGGAGCATCCACCTTGACAAAGCTCCGCACCAGAGGAGAGAGATTCTGGCTCAACAGGGAAGAGCAGGCGGCGGCCATCCACAGCATAGAAATAAAGAGTGTGCGCAAGGATTCTTCCTCCACATCCGCAGAGGATTCTACCGAAGAAAGCGCGAGTGCGTGCGGATGGTCAGGGATTTAGCGGACGAAAAAAAGCTCCCGGCCGCCAAAAATTCGCGACCGGGAGCCAATCACTGAAAACTGAGAGCTGACAGTCTGCCTTTAAATCTTCTCCGTCTTGTCGTCGTATTTCACCATGCCGTTCTTATCGTTCTGGCGCTTCACGTCGTCGTTCGTATAAACGCGCCCCGCCTTCTTGATTCCGCTGACTTCAGAGGGCGGATTGACCGGCCCATTGATGTAAGTCCAATCCACGCGGGCTTCTTCGGATGAGCGCTCGCCACGCTCTTCACGCGGATGCATCTCCCGCACCTGCTCTTCGCGAGCGCGCGCTTCGAAGGGATGCGCGTCGCGAAACTGTTCCGCGCGCATATGTTCTTCGAGCATTCCGTCGTGCATGGGCCCGCGCATGATGTGCCCTTCGCGTCCAACCGTTTCCGGCCACAGCTGAATCTCCGGCGAGAGCACCGCGGCCCCGCCGCCCTCATACCACACGGCAACCGTAGAAACCGAGCTGGTCGATCCCTGAATCTGGGAAAGGGTCGAGTTGGTCGCGCCCGCGATCAATCCCGTGGTGGCGTTGCGCGCTCCCACTGGATTCGGCGAATACTGTTGCAGGGAAATCTCAGGCGTAGTCAGGCGCGGAACATACGGTCCGCATCCATAAAAACAAGCGCCAGAGTAAGGGAACGACGACTGCCCGAAAGCTGCCGCAGCCATCAAAACTACCGCCACCAAGATCAAATAGGGTCGCATACTGCCTCCACAGGGGACTGACACATCAAGCTGTCAAGTGCAGTTTGCTGGCCAGTTGGCTCGACGGCGAAACAGGCAAGATACAGGGAGATTCGCGGCAGTCTCGGCCAAATCAAGGAGATCCGAGCCTGCCGGAGGCAGCCGCAGATGAAAACCAGTGCGCACATCCTGCAACCGATTAACCTAGAATCCGGCTCGCTGAAAGGGAAATTGGTAGCCCAACGAAAAGAACATGGATCAACAGCTGCGTGACAACCACCGCAGCAGCAACCGGCCTTTTCGGCATCGCCGAGAGCGGCAGCACGACGAGGTTCATCACCAGAAAAACAACGATGCCATATAAGCCGCCCGCAATTACCGGCGAGCGGAGCAACACCGGCAAGAAAGTCGACCCAACAGAGAAAACACAGGCCGCCCCGAGCGCGATCGTAAAGTGCAGGACCAACCCAAGAGCAGCACTCTTCCGGCCTTTCTGAAAGGCGCTCGCGCCGAGCAGACCGCTGGCTACGTTTTGCCAAACCCTTTGCGGTGGAACGCCGCGCAGCCGAAAGGACACGGTCGCCGCGAAAGCGTCGAGCACGCCGCAGAGCATTCCTCCGCAGACGGCCGCTTGAACAATTTCCTTCGTCGCCATTTCACCGGCTCTCAATTCGCGCTCTGCTCGGGTGTCAGCTCCCCACATAGCGCGCATAAAAACTCCGCGCCACCGCCGTGTCCGTCGTTCCCTTTATAATCGCCCGCCCGTCAGGAAACAGCGTCATCTCGTAAGGCTCACGCCAGAATTTCAACACGAATTCGTTATGCCGGACATTGCCGAGAGGCTGCAGGCGCGAGCTTAGCTCCGCGAAATCGACCGGTCGCTGCCGCTCGTGAATCTGCACCGAATTTCTGCCACACAAAGTAACATGCGGACGCCCCTCACCTGCCAGATGAAGAAATTCTCCACCACAAACGCGGCATCCCGCTCGCGGACGATCCGCTGCTAACTCCGCCCGCTCGTTGCTCCATACGTCCCACGAGAGCAAAGTTCGCCGCAGCTTCGACCGCCGGCCTACCAGGAACTTCAAAGCCTCGGTCGCCGCGAGCGACGCCACCAGGTTGACCGCGGAATTCAAAATGCCCGCCGTCTCGCAAGTCTCTACCGTTCCGCGCGGTGACTCCGGGAAGATGCAAGCCAGGCAAGCTGTTTCGCCGGGAATCACATTCATGGTGACCGCGTAGCTGCCGACCGCCGCGGCGTAAATCCAGTTCACTGAGTGTTTCGCCGAATAGTCGTTGATCAGATAGCGAGTTTCAAAATTGTCCGTGCCATCCAGAATCAACTGGCATCCGCCGAGCAAGGAATCGACATTCCCCGGAATCAGGTCGGCAACCTGCGGCTCGACTACGATCTGAGAATTAAATCGTGCAATCTGGCGTGCCGCAGCGATCGCCTTCGGCACGGACTCACCCGCGTCAGCCTCGTCGAACAGCGTCTGCCGCTGGAGATTGCTCGGCTCGACATAATCGCGGTCAACAATCCGCAGTGTCCCCACGCCCGAACGTGCCAATAGCGCAGCCAGTGCCGAACCAGTCGCGCCGCAACCGACGATGGCGACGCGCGCCTGCGCCAGCTTTTCTTGCCCCTCTGCTCCGATCTCTCGAAACAACACCTGCCGCGAGTAGCGATCGTCCGCTTGCCGATCGTCGATTCCCAATGTGCTTACCTCAGCGATTACCTTTCCCCTGCTTTCAAACCAGTATTATAGGTTCCGGTCGTCAAAACTTGTTCTTGAGAGCAACGTGTGCCGCTGCGCGATTCATCGAAACCGAAAGCCCTCATGATTGACGGACCTGAATTTCGGGAAGGAATGTCGTGCATTAGGGACGGAGGCAACGCTTATCGCTGTTCCGACGTTTTTGCGCCTGCTGACCGTTGCCGAGCGTGGCTCGGCTGGGCAGGCGGGGGCACCCTTCGACAGGCTCAGGGCGGGCTCTGTCCCTGCGCGATCTACGCGATCCGCATGGTGCTCGCACTTCTGATGTTGTTATCGCCACGGCCGATTTGGGCCAACGATTCGCCCGAGACCGGGGCAGCGCTCGAGGCCGCGTCATCTCAGCAGACGTCCCCACCCGCGACTCTACCCCCAACTGCCTTCGGATCCATCACTCCCTACCTCGGCCTGGCGATCGACGAGATCGAACTCCCCGGCGTCGCGCCCGAGGAGGCCGCGTCGCTGCTTGCCGCGACGCCGCTAAAAATTGGCGAACCCCTGACAAGAGAAAATCTCCACGACGCCATCCAGGCTCTTTTTGCCACCGGACGCTTCGCCGACATACAGGCAGAAGCCACACGCACCGATACTGCCGGAGTCCGCGTGCGCTTTCTCACCGTCGCCAATTTTTTCGTGGGCATGGTAATCATGGAAGGCGTTTCGACCAATCCCTCCGCGAATCAACTGGCGAGCGCCAGCCGCCTGCAACTGGGCGAACTCTACACGCCCGAGAAGCTCGACCGCGCGGTCGCGGGCATTCAACGAGTCATGGAAGAGAACGGTTTCCATCAATCGAAGGTCACGCACAGCGAACAGCGTGACCAGGGCCAGCGCCAGATTAATCTCACTTTCCATATCGTCCGCGGTCCGCGCGCCTTGGTTGGAGAAATTGCGGTCGAAGGCGATGCCGGTTACTCGCAAGCCGAAATCGCCGCCATCGCCGGTTTACATTCCGGCGATCGCGCCACCTCCGCGCGCATCACCCGCGCGCTGCAACGAATTCGCAGCCGCTATCAGAAACAGGACCGCCTTCTAGCGCAAGTCGAAGTCGCCAGCCGCACATATCGTTCCCATCGCAACACCGTCGATTATGTCTTCAAAGTCGACCGCGGACCCGCCGTCGCCATTGCCGCCGAGGGTTTCAAGGTTGACCATCGCGTTCTGCGCCGGCTCGTGCCGATTTACGAAGAAGGCGCGGTCGACGATGATCTGCTCAATGAAGGCCGTCGTAATATTCAGAACCAGCTCCAGACTCTCGGGTACTTCGAGGCGACCGTAAGCGTGAGCCAGCACAACAGTCAGGATGGGAAGAGCCTGCAGGTCGTATACCAGATTCATCCGGGCGACCGCCACAAGCTCGCTGCCATTCGCATCTCCGGCAACCATTTTTTTTCCGACGAACAGATTCGCTCGCGCATGCAAGACCAGGCGACCGGACGAATCTTCAGCCACGGCCGCTACAGTGAAGCGCTGCTGGAAGAGGATGTACAGGGGATTCAGAATCTCTATCGCGCCAGCGGTTTCCGCCAGGCCGAGGCCGCCAGCAAGCTGATTGAGAGGTACCAGGGCGAGCCCTCGCTCCTGGCCATCCAGATCACCATCAAAGAAGGCCCGCAAACGCGCGTTGCTTGGGTTCGCATCGAGGGAAGTTATACGCTTCCTGAGGAACAGCTACCTGAAATTTCCACCGCCGAGAGCCAGGGCTTCGACGAATCCAGCCTCGCCGCTGATCGTGACACGATTCTCTCCAAATATTTCGACAACGGATTTTCCAACGCCACCGTCGACGTCGCCTATGTTTCGGTCCCGTCAGCAGACAACTTACCGCGCGTCGGCGTTACCTTCACCATTCACGAAGGCGAGCAGTTTTTCGTCAATCAACTTTTTCTCGACGGCCTCAACCACACACGCTCCGGAGTCGCACGCCGCGAAATCCGCGTCCAGCCGGGTGCGCCTCTTAGCCAACAGGATATGCTCGAGAGCCAGCGCCGCCTTTACGACCTCGGCCTCTTCAAACAAGTCGACACGGCTATCCAGAATCCCGACGGCACTGAGGCGCACAAGAATGTGGTCATCACCGTGAATGAGGCGGAACGCTACACTTTCGATTACGGCGCCGGATTTGAGTTCCAAACCGGGCAGCCCGCCGGAAGCGGCCAACCTCTTGGGGCAACCGGCGTCAGCCCTATGGTGTCGCTTGGGGTCAGCCGCATCGACGTCGGCGGCCGCCACCAAACCCTCAGCTTCAGGGGCAACCTTGGCTACTTGCAGCAGAGAGCGCTGGTGAGTTACGACATCCCGAAGCTGCTCAACCTGGAAAGGTTTCGTTTCACGACGACCGCGCTCTACGACAATACTGTCGATGTATCTACCTTTACTTCCAAGCGCCTGGAAGGAACCTTTCAAGTTTTACAAGTGCTTTATAAGGTGCAGGATCGCGACCTGACCACCCTGGCCTACCGCTTTAGCTATCGCCGCGTGGAGGCCACCGATATACAGGTCAGCTCTAACCTGATTCCTCTTCTTTCCGAACCCCCCCGCGTCGGAACGCCAAACTTCATTTACATACGCAACCGCCGCGATAACGACCTCGACACCACGCGCGGCAATTACACCACGGTAGAGGGCGGCGTAGCGTCGAGCTATTTTGGTTCGGAAGCCGACTTCAGCCGCTTCCTGACTCGCAACTCCTCTTATTACACGTTGTTCCGCAATCGCAGCACCGGACAGGGCCTGGTCTTTGCCCGCTCCACCACCGTTGGCTTCGAAAACGCTTTTGCCAGCACCGTGGTGCTGGACCCGTCGCAAACGCCATCCTCGACGGAGAGCCTTATCCCGCTGCCCGAGCGGTTTTATAGCGGGGGAGGAAACTCTCATCGCGGTTTTGGGTTGAATCAGGCAGGGCCGCGCGATCCCTTCACTGGCTATCCCATCGGGGGAAGCGCCGTGTTTCTAAACAATCTGGAGCTGCGTTTTCCGAACGTTACCTTGCCGTACCTTAACGACCAGATCGGCTTCACGCTCTTTCACGATATGGGGAACGTGTTTGCGCGGCCACAGGAGATGCTGGCCAGCCTCCCGCGCTTTCGCCAACCGAATGAGCAGGCCTGCTTCCAGCCGGCGCCGGCGCCGGTTTACTCGCTCTGCAACTATAACTACGCTTCTCACGCGGTTGGCATAGGCGTACGCTATCAGACGCCCATCGGGCCATTGAACTTCGACTTCGGATACAATCTAAATCCGCCATACTTTCCGAGCTACACGAACGTCACCAGCAACGGGGTCGCTCCGCCGGTTGGGCAGTTTGCCTATCAGCGGGCCGGGCATTTTAATTTTTCGTTTACCTTCGGGCAGTCTTTCTGATGACTCAACAGCGCATCCAACTCGATAGGATCGTTTGGACAATCATCCCGGGCTGTCGGATGCGCCGCGAACTTTTGCAATTCGTGAAGTGTTGCTCGCTTGCCCTAATACTGAGTCTCGCGCTGGCCGCTTCCGCTTCGGCCGGCGAGATCGTCGACCGCGTAGTCTCGAACGTAAACGGGCATGTGCTCCTGCAAAGCGATTGGGAGCAGGAAGTAGCTTTCGAAGCTTTTTCGACGGGCCGCGATCCCGATTCGTTCACCGCTGCCGAGCGGGGCGCCGCGCTTGATCGCCTCATCGATCAGGAACTTTTGCGCGAACAGGTTCGCCCATCCCAGCCGGCTCCTGCCGAGGAAGTCGCCGCCCAAGTCGCCGAGGTGCGCAAGGAAATAGGCAAAGTCCATCCCGAGGCCACCACCGACGACGGATGGCGCGCGACGCTGCAACATTATGGCTTGACTGGGAGCGCGCTGGAGAAACGTTTGGGCGACCAGATCCAACTCATGAAGCTGGTCGAAGACCGCCTGCGTCCCTCGGTCCAGATCGACCAGCAGGCAGTCGAGTCCTATTATCGCGATCAGTTGCTACCACAACTGAAAAAGGCTGGGGACCGCGCCGCGCCGCTGACGGAAGTTTTCGGCCGCATCAAGAATCTGCTGGCCGAGAAAAAGATGAATGAGCTTCTCACCGGGTGGCTCGCCAGTCTGCGCTCCGGCAGCCACATAGGAACGCCTCAGGCCAACTCCGGAGAGCAGAACCGTTGAGTGAGCAAACGCCCGAATCGACGCCTGAATCGACCCCCGCCACCGTTCCTCTCGTCCGCCGCATCCTTTGGAGGCTGCTTCTCTCCTTCTGCCTTTTCGGCCTGATCGCCTTCTCTCTCCTCGCCTGGTATGTCACCACCGATTCGTTCCAGCAGCGGGTTCGCCGGCAAGTCGTCGCGTCGGTCGAGAAAATGACGGGTGGCCGCGTCGAGCTCGGCGAACTGCATACTATCCCCTTCCGCCTCCGCGTCGACGCCCGCAACCTGACCATTCATGGTCAAGAAGCTTCCGATCAGGCTCCATTCCTACATGTCGAACGGTTGCAAGCGCAGTTGAAAATCATTTCGCTGCTCAGCACCACCGTAGGCCTGCACTCCCTCGTGCTCGACCATCCCGTCGTTCACGTCATTGCTTATCCCGATGGCAGCACCAACGTTCCGGCGCCGCATGTCACCGCGTCCGACCAGAACGCCCTCCAACAACTCGTCGCGCTTTCGGTTTCGCACATCGCGATCGAGCGCGGCGAGTTGCTATGGGAAGAAAAGAAAGTTCCTTTCGAATTCGACGCGCGCGACCTCGCGCTCCGTCTTAATTACTCCCTGCTTCGCCGTCGATACGAAGCGCACATCGTCGCCGGCAGCGTAGCCACACAAGTGCAGGACTACCCCTCGTTCGTGTGGCGAGCCGACGCCTTGTTAATTCTGGCGCGCGAACACGCCGACATCAGCAGCCTCACGCTAACCTCCGGCCAATCAGAAATTCGGTTCGCTGGCAGCGTTCGTGACTTTCACAATCCTCAACTGAGCGGCAACTATCACGGGCAGGCAGAACTCGGCGACGTAGCGGCTGTGTTCCGCCAGCCTCAGATGCGCAAAGGCATGGCTCAGTTCGAAGGCAAAGCGACGTGGAACCTCCAGACTTTTTCAACCGCGGGAACGCTGGCGGCGAAAGACATCGAATGGTCGAACCCGAAGCTCTCGATGCGCAACGGCCGCCTCACCGCCGGATTCTCTCTTACTCCCGAGCGCTTTCATTTATCCGCAATCAGGGCGAACTTGCTCGGCGGCGATCTTCAGGGCGATGCCGACGTAATCAACTGGCAGACCTCTCTCGTAACCTCGCTCAAGAGCTCGGTGGAGAATTCCGTGGAGCGATCGCTCGAACCGACACCCGCGAGGCGCCGCCATGGAGTTGCGAAAATTCCTCCCAAAACTCTTCAGCACGGCTCGGTGCACCTGCAGCTCTCAGGTTTTCCGCTGTTGCCCGCTCTCCAATTTCTCAGCTCAAAAAAGCTTCCGCTCGATCGTCTCAACCTCAACGGCAGCAGCAGTGGCAATGTTGACGTGCTCTGGGTCGGCACGATTCGTGACGCTGAGACTCGCCTCGGCCTAGGCATTGTCCCGGCCGTGCGTCCAGCCCCCGGCGAAATCCCCGTATTGGGCCAGATCTTCGGCGTATATCGTGGCTCGCGCGACGAACTGGAAATATCCCAGCTTCACCTCGCCACGCCGTCCTCCGAAATCAGCGCCAGCGGTAATCTGGCCGCGACCTCGTCCCTGCGCTTCTCCGTAACCAGCCATAATCTCAAGGAATGGACGCCCCTTCTAGACGCCGCCTACGGCTCTCCGAATTTACCCTTCTCCGTTCACGGCTGGGCCAGCTTATCCGGCAATGCCAGCGGCAAGCTATCTGATTTCTCGATCAGCGGGAATCTCGAGGTCTACGATTTTGACACTGTTTTGCCCGCAACCAAACGCGTTTCTGCTCGCGCCGTTCATTGGGACGCGCTCACCACAGCCATCCAATACTCCAGCCATCATTTTTCCGCGCGCGACGGCTCGCTCCTTCATGGCCACACTCTCGCCCACTTCGACGCCAGCGCCGCCCTGACGGATTCCGTATTAGGAGATAACGATCCCTTCACTGTCCACTTTGATCTAGGCAACGCCGACGCAGCCGAAGTTGCGCAGTGGGCCGGCGCGACCGAGCCCCTCACCGGTACGCTCAACCTCTCTGCAACCGTCTCCGGCACGCTCGCCCATCCCCACGGCGACGGACATTTCGAAGTACGCAACGGATCCGTCTATCGCGTTGCCATCCCACTGCTGAAAAGCGACTTGCGCCTTGCCGATCAGGAGCTTCAGTTCAACAACATCGAAACGACTGTCTTCGACGCCCCGCTCTCCGGTAGCGCCGCCGTCAGTACAGCGAACCTCACTGTTTCCAACCGCCTCTCCCCCCCCGGCGGGTTGTCGAAGTCCGAATTTAAGTTCAATCTTTCCGGACGACACTTCGATCTTGCCCATCTTCCGCGCCTTCAGACCAGCCGCTTCACCACCGATGGAATAGCCGACTTCACGCTGCGCGCCAGCGGCACCTTCGAGCTGCCATCGATCGAGGCTCACTTCCATCTGAAAGACCTGGCCTTCGACAAAGAGCGCGCTGGAGATTTCTACCTCGACGCCGTCACCCAGGGTCGCGAACTCACGCTCACCGCGCACTCCGACTTCGATAAAGCCGATCTCACCATGCAAGGCAGCATCGGCCTGGAGCGCGATTTTCCTGCCGATCTCAATCTCGCCTTCCACAATCTCGATGTCAATTCGCTGTTGCGTATTTACCTTCCAGGAAAAATCACCGGCCAATCGCCGCTCGAAGGCCAGCTTCACGTGCGAGGGCCGCTGCGCACGCCCCGGGATTTGAAGGCCAGCGCCGAGTTCCAATCTTTCAGTGTGGAAGTGGCGCACGTAAAAGTGCAGAGTGTCGGCCCCATCCGCTTCGAGGTTGCAGACCAGTCCGTGCTGATCGAAAATCTCCACCTGGCTGGGAGCGGAACCGACTTCACCGCTCATGGTCGCGCCCATCTGAGCGGCCTTCAAGAACTCGACCTCCGCGTCGACGGCTCCATCAACCTCACGCTTCTGCAATCCCTCAGCCCGAAAATTCTCGCGCGTGGCAATGTCGGCGTAAACCTTACGGCCACCGGCATCATCTCAGATCCCATTCTGCAAGGCCGCCTCGAGGTCAAAGATACTTTCGTCAGTCACAACGATTTTCCGAGCGGCCTCAGCGATCTCAACGGCGTGCTTATCTTCGATCGTAATCGTTTCCAGATTGAAAAATTAAGCGGCACCACTGGCGGCGGCGCGATCGCTCTGACCGGTTCCGCAACCTACGAGAGCGGATTGCTTCAGCTGGATTTCGGCGTTACCGCGCACGGCGTCCGCCTCCGTTATCCTCCCGGAGTCAGTTCCACCGCCAACGCCGATCTACGCCTCACCGGAACCACCAACGCGGCCCTGCTGACGGGCGACGTGCTGGTCACTAAACTAGCCGTCACCCCCGGATTTGACTTCGGCGCCTACATCGAAAAAAGCAAACAGGCAATCGTCCTCACTGGCAACGACAGTCTGCAAAGCCGCCTCAAGCTCGACGTGCACGTGACCACCACCCCCGAACTCCAGATGCAAACCGCCATCGCCCGCCTTTCCGGCAACGCCGATCTAAGAGTGCGCGGCACGGCCGATCGCCCCGCCATCCTCGGCCGCGTCGAAGTGCTCGAAGGCGAAGTGACGTTCAACGGGACGAAATACAAACTGGAGCGCGGCGATGTTACCTTCTCCAATCCCGCTCGCACGCAGCCTGTCATCGACCTGCAGGCCACGACGCGGGTGCGCGACTATGACATCACCGTGCAATTCCGCGGCGATGCCAGCGTCACCAACGGATTGAAAGTAACGTGGCAGTCCGAGCCGCAGCTTCCCGAAGCCGACGTGATCGCGCTCCTCGCTTTAGGCCGCACGCAGGAAGAATCGGCTGCCGCTAACAGCAGCGGAGGCTTCGGATTCGGCGGCGAGGCATCCAATCTACTGATCAATCAAGCTCTCAACAGCACCGTCAATAGCCGCCTCCAGCGCCTCTTCGGAGCCAGCCGCGTAAAAATCGATCCGCAGGGCCTAGCCAGCGACACCGCGGTAGTCCGGGGCCCGCAGGTCACGGTTGAGCAGCAGGTGGCCAACAACCTGACGCTCACCTACAGCACCAACGTGACCGTGTCTAATCAGCAGATCATTCAAGTCGAATACAACATCACCAGAAATATTTCGATCGTGGCCCTGCGGGATTGGAACGGAGTAGTAAGTTTCGACTTCAAAATCCGCCGCCACAGGAAGTGATGAGGGGCAGGTTGCAAGGTTTCAGAGTTTCTGGGCGTTCCTTCTTTGAAACCTTTGAAACTCTGAAACTTTGCTCTTCTGCCCTTGACATAACTCCCCAAACCAGCAACCCTAGTTGTTTTTCACCACAAGCCCATAGAAGCCGGAAGGGAAGTCACTTTGCGAGTCCGAGTCTTTTATCACGACAAGTGTTTTGACGGGGCCTGCTCCGCCGCCCTGTTCTCCCGTTTCTACCGAGAGCGCATCCGCGGCGACGTCGAGTTTGTGTACTCCGGCCTGCTTCATCGGGCCGGCTCGCTCTTCGACGAGAAGCAGTTCGACGGCGACGAAAATGCCATCGTAGATTTCAAATACTCCAGCTCGCCCAAAATTACCTGGTGGTTCGATCATCACGAGAGCGCATTTCTTTCCCCCGCCGACGCCGCCCACTTCGAGCAGGATCAGAGCAATCGCAAATTTTACGATCCCGATTTCAAATCCTGCACCAGCTTCATTGCCATGATCGCCAAAGAGCGCTTCGGCTTTGATCCGCGCCCGGTGGCCGAACTCGTCCATTGGACCGACATCGTCGACGGCGCCATGTATGACGATGCCAAGTCCGCCGTCGAAATGCAGGCGCCCGCCATGAAGCTGACCATGGCCATCGAAGCCTCGACCGACCGGAATTTCGTCAAGACCATAATTCCGCTCCTGGCCTACGAACCGCTGGCCAAAATTCTGGAAGCGCCCTTCGTAAGCGCCGTCCTTCCCCCGCTCCTCGAACGTCACCGCCGTTCGATCGACATCCTGCGCCAGCGCACCGAAGAAAAAGACGGCACGATTTTTTTCGACATCACCGACCTCGACCTCGAAGGCTACAACAAATTCATTCCCTACTATCTCCATCCCGATTCGATCTACAGCATCGGCTTGAGCAAGAGTTCATTTCGCGTAAAAGTTTCTGTAGGGTCGAACCCGTGGTCAAGGCGCGAGCCCACCGTCAATCTAGCGAGAGTGTGTGAGCGCTACGGCGGCGGAGGACACGCGAGGGTGGGAGCCATCTCTTTCGAAGTCAACGAGAGCGAGCAGGCCCGCAAAGCCGCGCGGGAAATCGTAGAAGAATTGCGAGCCAGCGTTCGGCAACAAACGTGATTTCGGGAGCGCGGCGATATCTATCTGGAAAAGGCGCCGGTTCAGCCGCGTCTTTAGAGCACGAAATGGATATGCGCCTTTAGCCGCTGCCCTCGAGTTGCGACCAGGAAATCGCTTTGCCCTTTAGAATTAAACCCGCGCCCATGCCCTGGCTACCAAAGACCAAGCTGCACGTAATGCATCCGCACTTCCCGCACCCCAGAATCGACGATCCCGCGCACATCAAAGGAGTGCGCGCCGTAGCCACTCTTGAGTTTTCCAAGGGAATCGTAGTCTTCCTCGCCGGTCTCGGCGTCTTCTCCATGCGCCACAAGGATATCTGGGGGGTCGCCGAAAGCTTCCTAGAATTTTTCCACGTCAATCCTTATCACCACTACGTAGGTGTCTTCATCAACCTCGTCTACCGCCTGAGCGATGTGCGCCTTTGGAAGATCGCCCTCGTAGCGTCCATCTATGTAATTCTCCGCTTCATCGAAGCCTATGGCCTCTGGTACATCCGCCCCTGGGCCGAATGGCTGGCCATCCTCTCTGGCTCCCTTTACATCCCCTTCGAGGTTGCCGACGTCCTGCGCTCGGGCCTGGACGTGCTTCGCGTACTGGTGGTGACCATCAACGTAGGCATAGTTCTCTATATGCTGATGCTGCGTCTCGAAGCGGTCAAAAAGCGCCACGCCGAACGTCTCCACCTATAGCATTTCTGGATCTTTCGGGAAGATGTTGCTCGCGGGCACGCGAGCAGCGTAGCTCCAATCACAGGTTGCGGCTCGGTTGATCCGGATATCTCTTTTGGCGGAAGCTTTGCACGGCATCCGACGGGCTCTCGAAAATTTCGAACATGCGCCCTGCCTTCGTCCATTCCAGGACACTGGCCAACTCGGGAGAAAGGGCCGCGAGCTTAAGGTCGCCATCTCGTCTGCTTGCCGCTTGCAAGCAACGCAGCAGGATATCAACGCCGGCGCTGTCTAGACACTCCACCTCTGACAAGTCAAAAACCAGATGGGGCCGATCACATTTTAGAAGCGGCTTGACCTCTCGAAAGAAATTCTCGGCAGCGCTCCGAATCATGTTCGCGGGCAGCTGTTTTACGGCGACAGCAGCGGCACGCTCGACAGAGGGCAATGCTGCCACCGGAGAAAAGACATCATCCGTGGCCGCAACCATACTTTTCGCCGGGCCGGAACCGGGAATTGCGGCTGCTTCTAAGCTGAAAGCGTTGGCCAGAAATACGGATTTTAGCAAGCGAAGTGTCGCGCGCATGGGCAACTCCCGGCTTCACTCTAACTGGATTAGTGTTGGCAAGCTGATCAGGATTGCTCAGGTTGTGGATATCGACAATCGCAAACACGCCAATCCCCCGTGAGCAAAAGGATACAGACGACGCAAATCGCAGCATGTGAGAATCCTATCTATTCCAGGAAGAGTTGTTGGTGTCCTTTACCGACAAAGGTGGGGTTCCATGTGGCTCTCAGTCAAGAATTTCAGAGGTCGACTCTCCCGCGGTCAACTTGAATCGCTTCTGGCACAACACACCACTGCCCTGCAAAAGCTGTCTCGACAACTTCTCAAAGTGCAGGATGACGAGCGGCGAAGAGTAGCGCGCGATTTGCACGACCACACCGGACAAACACTGGCAGCCCTGAAAATGGCCGCCGCCAGCCTTGAGTACAAGCTGGAACAAGGCGAGGGCACAGCCGGCGTGCTGTGCGATATTGCTGCCTTGGCCGATCAGGCGCTCAAGGAAATTCGCACAACCTCATACCTTCTCCATCCTCCCTTGCTCGACGAAGTGGGATTCACCGCAGCCGCGCAGTGGTATGTGCAGGGCTTCGGCGAACGCAGCGGGATCAATGTCGCCTTGGACTTCCCGAAAGTTCCCGAACGCCTTCCGACCGACGTCGAAATCACTCTGTTCCGCGTGTTGCAGGAGAGCCTAACCAACGTGCATCGCCACTCTCAATCATCCAGCGTCGCCGTTTGTTTTCTCTACCACCCAGAAGGCGTCATCCTCGAGATCTCGGACTCCGGCCGGGGCATACCCGCGGAAATGTTGGAACGCTTGCGCGAGGGTACCGCTGAGCTGGGAGTTGGTTTGGCCGGAATGCGCGAACGGTTGGGCGAACTCAGCGGAGCACTGGAAATAAACTCCAGCGGTGCTGGAACTACTCTGCGAGCCATCGTGCCATTAACTCCAGAGGATGTCACTGCTCGTTTCAGAGATTACGGGAGGGTCCCTTTATTCCCCGTTCCTCAGATGGAAGAAAGAGGTGCATTCCTGTGAGCCCCTCACGAATTCTTGTCGCCGACGACCACGATGTTATAAGGCAGGGCGTTATCTCGCTGATAAAGGATCATCTAGGCTGGGAAGTCTGCGGCGAGGCGTGCGATGGTCGCGACGCCGTGGACAAGGCCAAAGAATTGAAGCCGGATATTGTGATTATTGATATTGGCATGCCGCTGCTGAATGGCTTGGACGCTACACGCCAGATATTGAAAGAGAATCCGATTGTCAGAGTCTTGGTCTTGACCATGGCTGACGGAGATCGAGCGGTTCGCGACGCCTTCGAAGCCGGCGCTCAGGGCTTCGTGCTGAAATCCGATGCTTCGCGCGACTTGGTGGCCGCCATCGATGCATTGGGACACGGCAACACATTTTTCACTGCCCGCGTCTCTAGAATCGTACTCTCCGGATACCTCGAACATGTTCAGAGGACAAAAAACGAGCAAATAGCGCCCACCCTGACACCGCGAGAGCGCGAGGTAATTCAACTGGTAGCGGAAGGCGAGTCATCGAAACAGGTGGCCGCGCGCCTGGGCATCAGTCCCAAGACCGCCGAGACTCACCGCAACAATGTCATGCAAAAACTTAACCTCCACTCCATGGTTGAGCTGGTGCTGTTTGCCGTGCGAAACGGCATAATTCAGGTCGCCATGAGCGGGTCCGATTCGAGATCCGCCGCGCAAAGGAGCCAGAGCTCAGCGGCTTGACGCCAGCCGTCGCCGGACTCAGTCCTGTCTTAAGGTGGCGCAGCGGTCCATCTGCGGACTCACCAGCAGTACGAGTCAGGCGCTACTCGTTCAGCGAACACCCGCAATCCGCCGGCGACACGTGCGCCTTAAGAAATTCCGCCACACGCTTGTAAGCGTCAATCTGATTTTCGACTTTGGCGAAGCCGTGTCCCTCATTCTCATAAACTTTGTATTCGGCTACGCCACCCCGCTTCTTGATCGCATCGACCACCTGCTGCGCCTCGCTCTTCGGGCACCGCGGATCATTTCCGCCCGCCAGCAGATAAAGCGGCGCCCTGATGCGGTCGACAAAGTTGATCGGCGATCGATCTTCATACAGAGCCTTATTCTTCACGAGGTCGCCCATGGTAGCGAGGTCTGACTGCTGCAGCACCGGATCTTCATTCTGAATCTCAGTGAACCAGTTCACAAAAGGCACAATCGGAACCCCCGCCGCCCACACCTCGGGAGCTTTCGTAACTCCCATCATCGTCAAGTAACCGCCATAACTCCCGCCCATTAAAATGAGTTTCTTGGGGTCGACATAGCCCGTCTGTTTTATAAAGTCGGCAGCGGCCAGCACATCCTGCAAATCGCCGCCGCCCATATCGAAGAGATTCGCCTGCTGGAAATCTTTGCCGTATCCAGTCGATCCGCGATAGTTCGGCGCAATCACGATGTATCCTTGATTGGCCATGTATTGCACGAAGCGATTGAACGTATTCATCGTCTGCCCTGCAGGCCCGCCGTGAACATAGACGATCGCCGGATGCTCGGGATTGTGCGGCAAGTTACAAGGCATATAGACAAACGCAGAGATTGTCCACTTACCATCTTTGCTTGGATAGTGAACGGGATACGGTTCGACCATATCCTCGGAGCGCACTCCGCCTACGAGCGAATGCGTAAGCTGATGCGATTTTCCGTCCGCCATGTTATAGACCCACAAATCGCCAGGAGCAGTCGGCCCCATGTGGTTGTAGAGCAGCCTCGAGTGATCTGGAGCGAATGGCGAAGGCCGCCCGGCGACCTGGTTCACCCCTTTAGGCAGAGGCAAGGAATGGGCTTTTCCCGCCGCCACGTCATATAAGTAAATGTCAGTATTGCCATCCAGGTTAACGGTGTAAGCGAGAAACTTGCCGTCGGGAGAAAACTTCTCGCCGGATATTTCCCACTTATCTTGCGTGATCCAGCGAAATTTCTTGCTCGCTAGGTCAAGCAATCCAACATTTTCGTAGCCGTCGGCGGCATTCGATGTAATCAGCACGCTCTTGCCGTCAGGTGAGACATCATTGGCCGAATAGAGTCGTTCGCCGTCATGCGGCGTGAGCAACGTGCTCTGCGCACTGGCCACGTCAACCATAAATACATTCGAGTCCGTACCCTTCGCCTGCTCCTGCGTGTAGACGATAAACGCACCGTCCGCCGACCAGATCGGCGCAACATTCATACGGTCTTGAGAAGTGCCGGAAGTCAGATGTTTAACATCGCGCATCACCGTGTCGTAAACATCAATCTCAAAAACCGACGAAGTCTTCGGCTTGACGATATAAGCAAGGTAACGCCCATCTTTCGACCAGGTAGGACTCTCCTCCGCAATCTCGCGCGTGTTCGTCAGATTGACGACTTGTCCAGTCTTCGGCGACACCAGAAAAATGTCCCATTGCTCGTCGCCATCGTAATCCGACATATAGGCGATCCACTTACCGTCAGGCGACCAAGCCGGACTCGCCTGGCGCTCATTGCTTACCGTAAGTTGCATCGGCCATCCGCCCTCGGCCGCGACCGTCCAAAGGTTGTTGCGTCCGCTCAGATTGCTGACGAAGGCAACCGTCTTCCCATCCGGAGACCAGGTCGCGCCGCCCACCTGACGCGTCATGTAGAGCTTCTCAATGGACAGATTCTTCTCCACTCGGGCATCAGGTTTGGAGGTGATTTGCTTCGGGTCGGTGATGGCTTGAGGCGCAGGCAGAATTTGGGATGTTGCCAGGATACTCATCGTCGTCATCATCATCAGTTTCGGTACGACCATAACCAAGGGAACGGGGACGCGCATGTTGCTTCGAGGTAGATTCAGGAGCATGGCAAAGTTTAACAGGCACAGTTCCCAGTTCTCAGATGAGATTTGAGTCTCGTGCTGGCCGGGCAGGCATCGAACTCCGGGCCGCGAGGCTAAATCCTGGGAGTAACGTTACCTTGGGTTGCGAAGTCGGACCTTTGTGCGCCGGAGTTGTTCGGTTTTCCGAAATAATCAGGCTGATGGGGTTATCAGCAAACCGAGACGGCGCATGCCGAATGTGCTCGAACCGGCTTGAGCCCTACCTCAGCGGAGTTTCGGACCCAGTAACCGGGCTGCAGTTTGACGTGTGGAAGTGCGCGGTATGTGGAATCGGAGTCACGGATCCGGCCCCAGATCAACTGCAGCCTCACTACGCCGAATACTACGGGGCGCGCCACGGGATTACCGCCAGTTTCTGTGATCGTCGCCGGATTGCCCTTGTCACCAGGATGGCGGGGCCGGGGCGCGGCAGACGGCTTCTCGATATTGGGTGTGGAGAAGGAACGTTTCTCCAGGCTGCTCGAAAGCACGGCTGGGAGGCTATGGGGACGGAGTTGAGTTCAGCGCGGCGACTGGGACTCGAAGTCTTCAACAGTCTGGATGAATGCGCCGATCGAGGGCCATTCGACTGCGTTACCCTCTGGCACAGCCTGGAACATATGCCGGACCCCTGGGCGGTGATGGCTAACATTCGACGCCTGGTAGCGAAGGATGGGTTGATATTGATCGCCGTGCCAGATTTTGCGGGATTGCAATCCGAGACCTTTGGATCGAGCTGGCTGCATTTGGATATTCCCCGCCACCTCTATCACTTTACCGCCACATCCATTGACGGGATGCTTCATCAAACCGAGTTTGTTCCGGTAGCTCACTGGCACCAGGAATTTGAATACGACTTGATGGGCTGGTGGCAGAGCGCGCTCAACGCCTTGTTGCCGACACCCAATGTACTCTTTGATTTTCTGAGCGGGAAAAAGCTGCGCGGGACGCTGACGGAGAGGATCTTCAGCGGAATATCCGCCCCCTTCTTGTCTTTTTTCTTGCTGCCGCTGGTCTGGCTCGGGTCTTTCGCCGGGAGGGGAGGCACCTTGCTTGTGGCAGCCCGAACCACCGGACGGATTCAAACTGGGCAGCGTGCCCGAGCGGCCAGCGCGTCCGGCGATTGAAGGCGCTCGAAACTGCGCAGCCATCCGCATCTCCCGATGAATGTTTTTCCATGGTTATTCGATCGTCACTTCGTAGTCCCGCCCTTCCCAGCGCGCGCCGCTTTTCCAGTAGAACGTGAAAATAATTTGGCGCCCCGTGACGAGCGTGTCTGTCGGCAGGTCCACGTGCTGCATATCGCATCCGCCATCGACGGAATCGCTATCCTGATGGCTCTGCCAGCCATCGAAGCTCGAGCGTACGAGCGCGGGTTCAATCATCAGAATCCGCAGCTTCTTTCCGCACGGCATGCTGCGCGGCTTATTGTTGAAGCGCCAGTTGAAATACGTCGCCGAAACTTTCTTAACCAGATAGCGCTCCACGGTTTGCCCGGGCTGATCAAAAATCCTGCCGTCGACCAACGATCTCCGCAGCTTGATATATTCCGAGTGCGCCCACACCAGCGGGCAGGCCGACCCAGAAGCTTTTCCCACGAATAACTCGCGCTCCGAAATGTCCTTCGCATCCCACACCTGTTCGGGAATCAGCCGGTTCGCATCCGTCGAATTCTCCATCACGCCCAATAAGGCCTCGGCGAGGTCGGCCCGACCCGCGGCCAGTTCGTAGTGCGCGCGTTCCCCCGCCAGCAGCGGCCACGGACGCCCCGTGCCGCTCCCATCGAAGGGCGAACCGTCCGCGTGCTCACCGTAGCCATCGCCGTTGTAGCGATACCATGCCGGCCCCTGCGGAAGTTTCACGCGCAGCAGTTCGTCGATGACCTTGATCGTATTCACCATTCGCGGGTCATCGGCCGCCCGCAGCCCAAAGCGCACCAGCGCCAGGGCATCGGGGCTAACAATCTCCACCGCCGCCGCCGTGCCCGAACTCCCGGGTGCGCAATTCTTGATCGGAACGAACCCCTGCAGCGGCGAAGCGGCGCCGTCGCCCGAGGGCGGTGGCGTGATGCGCACGTAATATCCCTCGACGCCCACTTGCCTCGCGAGATCTGTATTCACCGCATAAGTCCGGCGCTCAATGTTGAAATTCCACGTATCGGCCATGTGGCGCAAAAATTCCGCCGCCCGTGATTCGCCGAGCGACTCCGCCATATCGGCGGCAATTAACAAGGCAGAAATCTCCGCCGCCATCGTGAACGTCGAATACCCGCCATCCTCTTCCCAACGATCCTGTTGCGTAACCGGGCCATTGATCGCGATGAAGACTGCTGCTTTCCGCACCATTGGCCACCACCGGCGCTCGTGGCCGAAGCAGCGTGGCGATTCGCGCCGCAGCAGATCGACCAGCAAAACAGGAAACGCCGTCTCATCCATTTGCAGGCCATTCCAATAGGGGCGTCCATCCAGCCACATATTTTGCGGCCAGTGTCCGTCGGCCTCCTGCGTGGCCTCAAGATAATGCAAGACGCGGAGAGCGTCGTCGTGGGCGCCCGCGGCCAGCAATCCGCCCGCACTCTCGACCAGATCGCGCGGCCAGATCAAGTGATAACCGCCCAAATCTTCGTCGCCCTTGTTAAAACCCCAGGGAATAGACAGACTCGCAATGATTCCGCCAAGGAAATCCTTTGATTCGTGGGAACGCAGCACCGCTGTGCTAGCGCGATACAAATCTTTCTCCCGCGGTTTCGCGTCCAGCTTCTTCAGCGTCTGTTGCCAATTCTGCCAGTGCGAAACATAATCTTTGCGCGTCATTTCGTAGGCGGTGAGCAGGGAAGAGATAACCTGCTGGCCGGCCTCCGCCCAGATTGCGCCAAAACCGAGCGCCAGGATGAATTCGCCATTACAGGCGGCCAGATCGACTTCGCCGGTCAGTCCGATGTTCCCGTTTTCCGCGCGGTCATACTCCCACGTCATCTGGAAATGTTGCTCCAGGTCTTGCCAGCTGTCCGATACGCCGACAAATCCGACCGAGCGCTTCAGCCAAGGCACGGAGCAGCCCAGCGCCAGGGCACAGGAATCGCGCTCAGCGAAAAGCATTCGCGTACCCTTGTATTCCCCGGCCCAGCCGGTGTTACCAAATCCGAAATTAGCCAGATGCGGCGCCAGCAGCGCATACAGACGATAGTCGCCGAGCTTTCCCTGCAGCGGCGCGAAACGGATTCTCTGCAACACCACATTTCGCCAGGGATCGGTCAGCACCTCTTTCTCGATCCGGTAACGGCCCTCGATGCTTGTATTCGTTAGTTCGTAGGCGGGCACCCCGGGTTCGATCGGAAGATTTTGGAAGGTGCAATGGCGTTTCTCCTCAGAGAAGAAGCCTTCGCCGTCGGTCACAATCATGCCAAAGTCGCGGATACAGGCCTGGTCAACTCGGGGAAAGTAGATCTCATTGAGAATGCCATGACTCAGCGTGAACCAGACCCGGCTGTGAAGATTCAAGGCAGTGCCCACGCCGGTCTTGGCGCTCGAGGTCCAGCGCGGTTCGATCCCGGGCCAACCCGGCGCCATTCGAAGCTCTTTCTTCACCGGATCACTACTCACCGAAAGTCGTCATCCTCTCCGTCAAGAAGTTTGCCAGAAGATCCAGACTTGTGCTTGACTTCTATCGTGATGCGCCAAAGGAGCATCCAATCGTACGCATGTTTAGCCGTCGACGAATCCGCGTTCTGCCCGCTTGTGGAAGGCTGCTTCGAGCCGCAGTCCTGCCTGCCGCGTTGATGCTCATCCCTTTCAATGCTCCAGCCATGAAAGCCAGCCCTTCTGCGGGCGAGATTCGTTCCGCCGATTCTCCGGCGGCGGGCCTCGATCCGGGATTTCGTTGTCTCTACGATTTAGATTTTACCGGCGCGCAAAAAGATTTCGAGTCGTGGGAGGAACTTCATCCCGGCAATCCCATGGGGCCGGCCAGCGAGGCGGCAGGCATTTTGTTTTCTGAATTCAACCGGCTCGGAGTGCTGGAGAGTCAGTTTTATCAGGACGACTCCGCCTTTCGCGCGCGGAAAAAATACGAAGCCGATCCGCAACAGCGCGCGCGCTTCGAGCAGCAGGTTAGTCGTGCTGAGGATATGGCAAAGGCGAGGTTGAGCCGAGACTCCAAAGACCGGGACGGCCTTCTCGCCATGACACTGGCGACGGGTCTACGCTCCGATTTTATGGCCCTTATCGAAAAGCGCAATATCGCTGCGCTGCATTACACGAAAGAGGCGACGTCCTGGTCCACGCAACTGCTCTCGGTCGATCCCAGTTGCTTCGACGCTCACTTGGCCGGAGGTGTCAGCCGTTACATTATCGGATCGATGGCTGCTCCGATGCGCTGGTTCGCGCGTCTCGGAGGAGTGTCGGGAGATAAGGAAGGCGGAATCGCCGAACTGCAGACCGTTTCGACGCAGGGCCACCTGCTCGCTCCCTTCGCGCGTATCCTTCTGGCCATAGCCTACGTCCACGAAAAGGAGTTGCCGCGGGCGCGCGAACTGTTGGTCGGTCTGCAAAAAGAGTTCCCCAACAACTCTCTGTTTGGCCGCGAACTGGCGCGGCTGGACAAGGGTGCAGGCCACTAGTTTCCTGGCGCGTTCCTGCGTGCCCATTCGTGGGTAAAGACTTTTGCCAGCGTTGGCGGCCAGGTCCGATTGAGGCCGAGCGCGCGTCTCGCAAGCCGTCGTAAGTGCTTGCAAACCAATGTTGGTTCATCAGAAATTTACGGGGCTGTAACCTTCCATTAATATTGTCGCCATAAAACAAAATGGCATACGTAAATCTAAAATCCAGAGGGGTCATAGAGTGAACCATCGCATCGCGCTGCTGTTGGCAGGTCTGGCCTTCGCGCTGCCCGTCATGGGGCAGACTCAACTCAACGGAGCAGGCGCCACTTTTCCCTATCCGATCTATTCCAAATGGTTCAGCGAATATAACAAGTTGCATGCAGACGTCCAGATTAACTATCAGTCGATCGGCAGCGGCGGCGGCATTCGCCAGGTGTTGAACGGCACCGTCGATTTCGGAGCCAGCGACGTCACCATGACCGATGAACAATTAAAGGAAGCCAAAGGCAAAATCCTCCACGTCCCCACGGTGCTGGGTGCGGTCGTGCCCGCCTACAACGTCCCGGGCATCAGCGGCGAAATCAAATTTACTCCTGAAGCTTTAGCCGGAATCTTTCTCGGCAAGGTTCAGAAGTGGAACGATCCTGCCCTTACCCAAGCCAATCCCGGTGTCAAATTTCCCGACAAATCGATCATCGTCATTCACCGATCGGAGGGCAGCGGCACCACTTTTATCTTCACCGACTATCTCTCCAAGGTCAGCAAAGAGTGGGAGTCGACGGTAGGGAAGGGACCTTCGCCGAAATGGCCCGTAGGTTTGGGCGGCAAGGGCAACGAAGGCGTGGCCGGACAACTTCGACAGTTAGAAGGCTCGATCGGTTACGTCGAACTCATCTATGCCGTCGAAAATAAAATCACCTACGGGTCGGTGAAGAACGCCGCCGGCAATTTCGTGAAGGCCTCGCTCGATGGCGTGACCGAAGCCGCAGCCTCGGCCGTCATGCCCGCCGATTTTCGCGTCTCCATCACCAACGCGCCCGGCAAGACAGCCTATCCCATTTCCAGCTTTACCTGGCTCTTGATTCCGGAGCAGGCGAAGGATCCGAACAAAGGCAAGATCATCGCCGATTTTTTGGCTTGGATGGTGACGGATGGCCAGAAGATGACCAACCAGGCCAAAAAATCG